>ENA-ORBV01000219-ORBV01000219.1-microbial-mat-metagenome-genome-assembly--contig:-NODE-219-length-126652-cov-10.341995_pt1 | contig 126652 bp, 121 predicted proteins | sample MGYA00237777_ERZ505514 | MGnify/ENA primary metagenome ERZ505514 (study PRJEB26160, sample SAMN06269048) | microbial mat metagenome | isolation source: Oligotrophic lake microbial mat | place...
CTCCCCGCAAGGGGGAGGGGGAGGTGAAGCGCGGCCCGCGTGTGCCGCTGCCGCTCTCCGCGAACGGCAAACGTTGGGCGAGCGCGTTGGGCGTGTTTATGCTCACGCTGCTAGCGCTGGACTTGATCTTTCCGCCGCCGCTCTCGCGGGTGCGCGATGTGTCGCCGGTGGTGCTGGATCACAACGGCGAGTGGCTGATGGCGTTTACGACGCGCCAAGGCACATGGCGACTGGAGGCGCGGCTCGATGAAATCGATCCGGAGTTTCAGCGCCGGCTGATCGCGATCGAGGACGCGCGCTTCTGGTGGCATCCGGGCGTCGATCCGATCGCGCTCGCGCGCGCCAGCGTTTCGTACGTGCGCGCTGGGCGGGTGACGCAGGGCGGCTCGACCATCACTATGCAGCTGGCGCGTTTGTTGGAGCCGCGGCCGCGCACGATCCAGTCGAAGCTGATTGAAATTGTGCGGGCGATTCAGATTGAGCGCCGTTGGTCGAAGCGCGAAATTCTCGCGGCGTATCTCACCATGGCCCCCTATGGCGGCAATCTTGAGGGCGTCCGCGCGGCGTCGCGGGCGTACTTTCAGCGCGATCCGCAATGGCTGGACGATGCTGAAATGGCGCTGCTGATCGCGCTGCCGCAAGCGCCGGAAGCGCGGCGGCCTGATCGTCGTCCCGTGGCGGCGCGAGCGGCGCGTGATCGCGTGCTGGAGATGTTCGTCGATGCGCGGCTGATCAATCGCCGCCGCGCCGACGAGGGCCGGCAAATGGCGATGCCGGCGCGTTCGCCGTTTCCCTATTCGGCGCCGCATGCAGCCGCGGCCTTGGTGGCGTCGCATCCGGGCGAAGGCGTCGTGCGTTCGTCGCTCGACGCGATTTTGCAGCGCGATCTTGAAGCCTTGGCGCGGCGGCGCGTTGCGGCTTTTGACCGTGATACGCAGATCGCAGTGATGGCGGTGGAGCTGGAGAGCCGCGCCGTCCGCGCCCGCATCGGCGGCGCCGGGCGTGAGCGCGCCGGCGGCTATATCGATATGACGCGCGCGATCCGCTCGCCCGGTTCGGCGCTGAAGCCTTTCCTCTATGCGATCGCATTTGACGAAGGCATCGCCGCGCCGGAGACATTGGTGCGCGATGCGCCGCGTCGGTTCGGCGGCTATCTGCCGGAAAACTTCGACCGCCGCTTCCACGGCGATGTCTCGCTCGAAGACGCGCTCCGGCATTCGCTCAATCTGCCGGCGGTCGCCACCCTGGAGCGCATCGGCGCGAGCCGGTTTCACGCATCGCTAACGCGGGCGGGCGCCGAGGTGCGTTTGCCGCAGCGGGCGATTTCGGAGCCGGGCCTGGCGCTGGCGCTGGGCGGCGTCGGCATGCGCCTGGAAGACCTGGTGCAGCTTTACGCCTCGCTCGGTGACGCAGGCCGCGCGCGGCCGCTGGTGACCGACGATATCGGCCAGTTCGCGTTTACACGCCGCTTCGTGCGGCCAGAGACGGCCGAGCGTGTGCTCGAAATTCTCGCCACCTCGCCGCATCCGGCGGGTCGCATCCCGGCGGCCGTGGCGCAAGGCGCGCCGCAAGTCGCGTTCAAGACCGGCACCTCGTACGGCTTCCGCGATGCGTGGGCGCTGGGCGTGTCGAATGGTTACGCGATTGGCGTTTGGGTGGGGCGCCCCGACGGGGCGCCGCGTCCGGGCGCCACGGGGCGCAGCGAAGCTCTGCCGATCCTCTTCGAAGCGTTCGACTTGTTGGGCGTCCCGGCTGAACCGCTACATCAGCAAGAGCATCGCGAGCATGCAGCGCCAGGCTTGGTGCGGTTCGAAGGCACGGAGCGCGAGGATTTGGCGATCCTGTTTCCGCCGAGCGGGGCCGAAGTGCTCGTGCTGGACTATGGCCCGGACGCACGCGGGCTGTCGCTGTCGGCGCGCGGCGGGCGGGCGCCGTTGTCTTGGTACGCCGAGGGCGAGCGCGTCGCGGGCGAGGCCACCAGCGGCCGCGCCATCTGGCGGCCGAGCGCGCCGGGCTTCTATGATGTCACTGTCGTGGATGCGGATGGTCAGAGCACGCATGTACGCGTGCGCATTCGGGCCGCCGGCTAGCCGTACTTCCGCGCGAAGGCGTCGTCGCTCATCGTCAGATAAACGATGCCTTCGATGAAGCCGACGATGGCCGGAATGAACGTCCAACAGAACAGTATGTAGAGAATCCCCCAGCCGACGCGGCCGAGATAGAATTTGTGGATACCCAGCCCGCCGAGGAAGATCGCAAACAACGCCGCAGCGATCTTGCTCTTGCCGCTTGGTGTTACCGCGAGCCCGTTCGATGAAGACGCGGCGTTGCCTTGGCGCACGCCGCACTTGGGGCAAATCTCGGCTCGGGCGCGGATGACCGCACCACATTCTTGGCAGAACTTCTCGTCCACGCCCCTGGTGACCGCGCCTGTATCCGACATCGCTACTACCCCGATGTTGTTGGCGGCCGGACGATGCGCGTCTTCGGGGAATACCGCAACCCAGACTTGAACCAGCGGCCAACGAAAATCGCCGCCGCCTTAGTGAGAAAGGCGCGGACCCGGGGGAGGATCCGCGCCTTGGGCGCCGTCGTCGTCAGCTTGGGAGAGGCTTAAGCGACGATCATGGCAGCCTGTTGAAGGCCGACATAAGCCACCGGCGCGAGCAGGGCGACGGCGGCGAGGACGGCGAGCAGCTTTTTCATAACGATGCTTCCCTGGTCTCGGTGTTTCAAACTCTGTTGATTAAGGGATGCGTCGCGCCGCGTTGTTGGATGCGTGAAGCGAGCTTTTTTTCATCGGGATTATGCACCAAGAAAAAAGACGCGGACCTTGGAGGTCCGCGCCTTCGTCTGATCGTCGCCCGCTTGGGGGGCAGGCGGTTAGGCGACGATCTGAGCGGCTTGCATCAGCACGGCAGCGGCGACGGGTGCGAACAGGACGAACGCGGCGGCGATTGAACTGAGCTTGGTCATTTTGTTTCCCTCGAAGGTTTTGCGTTGGCTTCTGAAATTGAGATGCCGCAAGCTTCGATTTTGGATGCGGGACGCTGCGGATTTTGCGCGGGGCGCCGCAGATTATCTGCAAATCCGCAAATCGCGCTGGACAACGAAAAAGGCGCGGACCTTAGGGGTGGTCCGCGCCTTCCGTGTTGACCGTCGCAGGCGGGTTTGGGGGATCAGGCGACGATCAAAGCTGCTTGGTTGAGAACGCCGAAAGCGGCCGGGGCGAAGAGAGCCAGGGCGGCGGCGAGGCAGAAAAACTTGGTCATTTGCTAGCTCCCTTGTTGGCGTTTCAGCCGGTACGAACTGTTGATGCAGTAAACCTAGCGATCGGATGCAGGAGTGGCTGTGCCTTCGGTCACATTCCTGCGATCGCCCGAACCCCGGCCTCAGTGGCGCGGCGGCGCAGGCGGGGCGGGCGCGCGCGGCGGGGCTGGCGGTTCAGGCGGCGCCTCGAAACGGATGCGACCGTCGCCGTTGGCGTCGCTGGCGTCGAAGAAGCGCAGTTGCTGGGCCCGGAACTCCTCGCGGCTGAGGGCGCCGTCGCCATTGAGATCGGCTTCTTCCGAGTTGGCAATCAGCATCATGAACATAGGCGGGCGCGGCGGGACCGGAGGCACGGGCGGGACCGGAGGCGTGGGCGCTGTCGGGGCGACGGCGAAGTGGTCGCCGCCGTCAGCGCGGATCACGATCACTTCGCGTGAGACGTAGCGCTCGCCGCGCTCGGCCCGTTCTGCGGCGCGCTCGGCGTGCCGTTCGGCTCGCTCAGCCGCGCGCTCGGCATCGCGTTCAGCCCGCTCCGCTTGGCGTTCAGCCCGCTCGACCTCTCGCTCGGCGCGCTCAATTTCCACCTCGATGCGGGCTTCCTCCTCGTCGGTGAGAGTTTCGCCGCGGCGGATGATGATGCGACGTTCGCCGTCTGCTTCACCCGCCAGCGCCTCTGCATGTGCGCGTAATTCTTCCACAGCGGCGTCCACGTCCACGTCCACATCGACATCAATGTCGAAATCTTCGAACCGAGCGCGGTCCTCGCTGGTGAGGCGGCCGTCGTCGTTGCTGTCCATCTGGTCGAAGCTGCGGTCGGCGGCGGCGCTCGCCTCGGCGCGGGTCAGCCAGCCATCGCGATCAGCGTCGAAATTAATCGCCTCGCCGCCGCCATGGCGAATGATCGTGCGGGCGTGCGGGGTGTGGGCGGAGGCCGCGAGCGTCACCGCCGCCACCGCCACGCCCAAGGTCAGCGCGAATTTCATGGTTACTCATCCCTCTCTTGCCCGTCCGGGCTGATTGCGGGCTGGACCATGGCGCTGCGACGTTTCCTCAGTACGTCAGCGTTGAAACATTGCCGAAATAGAGCGCGCGTATCTCTCCCGCTCGATACGCTCAGGTTGGGACCGAGGAAAATGTTCAGGAAATTAGCGGCGATTGCGATAGCCCTAGTGTTCAGCGCCGCCCCTGCCGCGGCGCAGGACGACGGCCCGCCTATGCCTGAACTGGCGCCATTGGCGCTGTCCACGCAATCGTCGGATTCGGAGGTCGCCACTCGGCTAGACGCTTGGCTAGCCGGTCTGGCGGAAGCGGGCCAGTTCAATGGCGCCGTTTTGGTCGCCCGTGAGGGCAGGGAAATTTACGCCGGCGCACATGGGATCACGGACTTGGAGAGCCGCGCTGCGCTTAGCGCCGACACACGCTTTGCAATCGCCTCGATCGGCAAGGCGTTCACGCACGTCGCCGTGGCCCAGCTGATCGAAGCCGGGCGCCTGTCGCCGGACGATACGATCGGCGAGTTGCTTCCGGATTATCCGACTGCCTCGTCGCGTGCCGCCACCGTGGAGCAGTTGCTGACACATCACGGCGGCATCGCCGATATCTTTGGTCCGGTCTTTCGTGACATGCCGAAGGAGCGGCTGGCGAGCAATCACGATTACTACGCGCTGGTGTCGTCACAGCCGCCAATGTTCGCGCCGGGCGAGCGCGAGGAATACTGCAACGGCTGCTACGTGGTGCTTGGCGAAATTATCGCGCGTATCTCGGGCCGTTCTTACGAGGACTACATCGCCGAGAATGTGTTCGCGCGCGCCGGCATGACGCGCAGCGGCTTCCTGCGCCATGATCGCTTGCCCGCCGATTCGACCCGGTTCATCGGCCGTCCGCAAGGGCCAGACGGGCCGCTCGTGGATGTCTCGCGCTTTCATGGCGTCGCCGGCAGCGGCGCCGGCAATGCGTACTCGACCGTGCGCGACATGCTGGCGTTCGATAATGCGCTGCGTGAACACCGGCTGCTGAATGCCGAGCAAACCGCCGCCGTGCTGCGCGGCCAGCCCGAAAGCGGGCGCGCCAGCGCCCGCGTCGGCTTCGCTGGCGGCGGTCCGGGCGTAAACACGATGCTCTTTGGCAATGGCGCGGTAACGCTGATTGTGCTCACCAACCGGGAGCCGCCGACTGCGGAGGCCATCGGCCAGACGGTGTTTCCGCTGTTGGCGGGGCCGAGGCCGCAATAAAATGCTGGCCATGACCGAATCCGCCCAACCGCCGCGCGTGCTGATCTGCGACGACGACGCCGCCATCCGGGAGGGGCTGGTGGAAGTGTTTCAGCGTGCCGGCTTCACGGCGTTTTCCGCCGGCGATGTCGCCGCCATGGAACGCCAACTCGCCGCCACTGGCGCCGATCTTATCGTGCTCGACCTGATGATGCCGGGCGAAGATGGGCTTTCCGCTTGTAAGCGGCTCTCCGGCAAAGGCGGGCCGCCGATTATCATGCTCTCAGCTTTGGGTGACGACGCCGATCGCATCGTTGGTCTCGAAATCGGCGCTGACGATTATCTCGCCAAGCCGTGCAATCCGCGTGAGCTGGTGGCGCGGGCGCGCGCAGTGCTGCGTCGTGGGCGGGACACGGACGCCCATGCTTCGGAAGCTGTGCGCTTCGCCGGCTTCAGGCTCGACGTTGCGCGGCGCGAGTTGAACGATCCGGATGGTGTCGTCATTCCGCTGTCGGCGGGTGAGTTCCGTTTGCTGCGCGCGTTCGTGGAGCGCCCGCAACGCGTGCTCTCGCGCGAGCAATTGTTGGATTACGCGTTCGACAACGATTCCGAAGTGTTCGACCGAGCTGTCGACGTGCAGGTCAGCCGCCTTCGCCGCAAGCTTGAGCGCAGCGGCGGGCCGGAGATCATTCGCACCGTACGCGGCGAGGGCTATCTGTTCGCCGTGAAGCCGACCGCTTGATGAGAGAACGCGCCGGCCTTCCGATCGCTGCGTATTTGGGCGTGCTGGTGGCGCTGGCGTTGGCGGCTGCGTTCGTGGCGACGCTGGCGATCCTCATCTTCCTGCCGCCGCGTCCACCGGATGTGATGCGCGCCGATATGGTCGCGGAGCATTTTGAGGAAGGATACGACCACCAGATCGCGCTGGGCCGCCCCATGAGCGAGCGCGGCGTCATCTGGGAGGTGCGCACCGATCCGCCGGATCATAGCGAGTCGGCGTACATGCGCATGACCCAGCTCCAATTGGCGCAGGCGCTGGACTTGCAGCAGGAGCAGGTGAGCGTGACGGCGGAGCATGTCACCACCGAGGACACGTTTGTCTTTCGCGTTGGCGATATCGAAGCCATGGCGCGGGTGGCTGAGCTTTCCGACGAGGACGCCGAGCGCATTGCCGACGAAGTGCAGCGGGCCCACGACGACGCCGCTGCACGCATTGAGGCCGCGCGTGACCGCGCCCGCGAACTGGCGGAGGCGCGAGAAGAGCAAGCGCTTGAGCGCGAAGAGGCGCGGCAGGAACGGGAAGACGCGCTGCGTGAGCAGCAAATCGACCTTGCGCAATCGCGGGCCGAGGCCGCTGCTGCGCTGGCGGAACTACGTGCGGAGCAACAAGCGGAGCGTCAGGCCCGCGCCGCCGAGCGGATGGCGGCGCGGATCGAACAGCGCGTGCGCATTCAGGAGAACGGACGTGTGATCGTCGATGCCGGTGAACCGGATATCGATATCAACATCGATATCGATCCGGTCGAGCCTCCCGAAGCGCCGCTGCCGCCGGAGCCGGGCCGCATCGTTCAGCGCTTTGAATTTACGCCGACGCCAGTAACGCCGCCAACGGCGCGCACCACGGCGCCGCGGGCGCCTCGTACTCCAGTAGCGCCGACACCGCCAATGTTCGCGCCCGCTCCGGCCGGCGTGGTGCTGATTTCCGGCTTCGAGATCGGCGCGCAATTGCCGGATGGCCGCTGGCTGGTGATGCGTCAGGGGCGAAATTGGGCTGAGATCGGCTGGATCGCGCGCGCCGCGTTGGTGATCGGCGGCACCTTGCTGGTGCTGTCGGTGCTGGCGTTGCTGTTCGCGCGCCGGCTGACGCGGCCGATCCGGAGCTTCTCCGATGCGGTGCAAGCCGTTGGCGTCAACCCACAGAGCGAACCGGTGCGCGAGGAGGGTCCCCGCGAATTGCGCGGCGCTGCGCGCGCGGTGAACACGATGCAGGCGCGCTTGCGGGCGCTGATCGCCGACCGCACCAAAACGCTCGCCGCTGTCGCGCACGACATGCGTACCCCGCTGATGCGCTTGCGCTTGGCGGCGGAGCACGCGCCGGCCGAGCAGCGCGACAAGATGGCCAAGGAAATCGCCGAGGTCGAAGCCTTGGTCGCAAGCTTCATAGCGTTTGCTCGCGACGATCCGGCGGAAGAAGCGCGCGTGCGGCTCGATCTCTCGGCCTTGCTGCAAAGCATCGCCGACGATCACACCGAGGCGAAACGGGCTGTGACTTTTGAAGGCGAAGAACGGCTGATCATCACTGGCCAGTCGCTTGGGCTAAAGCGCCTGTTCGCCAATCTGGTCGAGAACGCGCTGAAATATGGCGCGTCGGCGCGCATCAAGCTGACGCGCGAGGACGGCGCCGTGATCGTCGATATTGAGGATGACGGCCCCGGCGTGCCGGAGGCGCAGCGCGAAACCGTGTTCGAGCCGTTCGTGCGCCTCAACGAAGACGCGCGCGGCGCCGGCCTTGGCCTCCCCGCCGCCCGCTCCATCGCCCGCGCCCACGGTGGCGACATTGTTATTCTGGACGGCGAAAACGGCGCGCTGCTGCGCGTGACCCTGCCGGCTTAGCTAAGCTACTCGCTCCCCCGAAACCGGCCGTCGCCTTCTTCGGTCACCAGCACGACGTTCGGATTCTCCGGCGCTTGATCTTCGAACAAGCCGATGTCGAGTTCGGCTTGTGGCTCGGGCCCGCGCAGGGGCGCCATCACGCGCTCGGCCAGTTCGATGCGCTCCACTGGCGCGAGCGGCGCGGCGATGCCGGGCGCATGCATCGGCCGCCAATAGGTGAGGGCGAGCGCAAACTTGCCTTCGCGTTCTACGATCTCCCCCAAGCCGTTTTGCACGAACGCGCTCCAGCGCTTCATCAGTTGCTTGTGATCGACATAGAGGTTCGGCAGCACCTCGGTGGCCAACTCCGCCGGCGCGCCGAGCAGCTTGCGCGCTTCTTCCGGCGTGCGGGCCCGCCCGAGCGGCTTCTTGGCGGCGGCTTCGCCGGTGCGCGCCACGGGCGCTGGCGGCGCCGGGCGCCAGTACCGCATGATCACCCGCCAGGCGCCGTCGCGCCAGATCAGTTCGTAGAGCCCCGCGCCATAGAGCTCCGGCACAGCCTCTTCGGCCGCCTGCGGCGTCTCGAACGCGTCGGGCAGTTCTTCAACGGCGAGGAATACCGGCCCTCCCGCTAAGGTGGTGGCTTCATCCTCGGTCCGGGCGCGTGGCGCCTCGCCGCTGCGCGCCGCCGTCAGGTTCGCCGCAAGGGGGAAAATGCTCATGCTTTCGGCGTCTGGCCGCTTCTCCACGAGCCGCCGCCGACATCGTCTTGTCATCGGGGGCAGCCAAGCTAAGACAGTCAGTCTCGGCTAAAATGTGTGGGGAGCCAAGCATGTCGCATCGTCGCTGGAGCCTGGCTGCGTTGATTTTCGCGCCGTTGCTCGCGCTGGGCGCATGCGACCAGATTGGCGCCGTTTGGGAGCGGGCGCGCGGCGGCGTTGAGGAAGGCCCGGGGCCTGCGCCACTCGAGAACGTGTCGTTAGAGGCGCGCGCGTTGTCCGGCGCGGTGCAGCCGCAGGACCAGGTCGCGGCGCTGCTGGCTTCGGAGCCCGTGCTGATTGCGCCGGGCCAAATCCTTGTCGGCGCGTTGGTCGAGCGCGAACTGGCCGAGACGGCAAGCGAGATGGGGCTCGCCAGCAATTTCGTGCGCTCGCTGCGCGCTGGCGGCACGGATGCGCTTGAGCAACTGCCGGAGAATATGATCGAGCAAGTGCGCTCGCGGGCGGAAGCGGAAGCGTCTGATACTGCGCGCACCGCGGCGCGCGACGTGCTCGGGCGCCTCGGCATCCAGGGCGAAATCCAAGTCCGCCCGGGCGGCGTGGTGACAGTGAACCTCGCGTCCGTGAACGCGAGCCCAACCTCGCTGCGGTTCGGCCAACAAGGCGAAGCAGCTGCGGCGGCGCAACCGATCTCGATTGAGTGGAACGAGGCGGACCGCTGCCCGCGCATCGTCAGCCAAGCTCAGCTTGAGAACGACCTCGCGTTGGCGACGCGTTGCGCCATCCAGCGCCTCGACGCGTCGGGGCAATTTGAGTACGCCGAGCCGAATTATATCGCCGACTCTGGCTTCACCCGTCCGCCGCGCCGCGATCAACCGGCGCCAGCGCCGCAACAGCCGGGCGGCACGCAACAACCAAGCCCGCAAACGCCGACGCCGCAAACGCCGCAAGTGGGCGGCGTCCCGAACGATCCGCTGTACGCGCTGCAATGGCATTATCGCCCGCGCGGCACGGGCGAGGGCCAGTCAGCGGGCGGTGCAGGCTTCTTGCGATTTTGGGAGTCGGCGCAAGTTGGATCGCGCGCGGTGCGCGTCGCGGTGCTCGATACCGGCCTCGATCTCACCCACCCGGACATCCGCAATTCCGGCAACGTCGCTGCCGGCGTCGACATGATCGCCAATCTGGAACGTGGCGGCGATGGCGACGGCGTCGATGGTGACGCGCAAGATTCCGGTGACCGCTGCGGCGTGGCGACGGAGGACTCGTATCACGGCACCCATGTGGCCGGCACCATCGGTGCGGCGACGACCAATGACCGTGTCGGCGTCGCCGGCGGGGCGTGGAACGTCAGCATCGTACCGGTGCGCGTCCTCGGACGCTGCGGCGGCGAACTTGCCGACATCGTCTCCGGCATTCGCTGGGCCGCGGGCATCGCGCCGGCGATCAACGCGGCGGGTCAGCAGATCGTCAACCGCAATCCGGCTGACATCATCAATATGAGCCTCACCATCCAGACGGCGTGCCCGGCATCGATGCAGGCGGCGATCGATGCGGCGGTGGCGCGCAATGTCGTGGTCGTGGTGGCTGCAGGCAACAAAGCCAACCAAACGCGTCTCTACGCGCCAGCAAATTGTAACAACGTTATTGTCGTCGGCGCCGGTGATGCGCGTGGCGGGCTTTCGTTTTATTCAAACTTCGGCCCGGAGGTGGACATCCTCGCGCCCGGCGGCGACGTGTTCTCCGACGCTGACAATGACGGGCGACCAGACGGCGTTCTGTCGACACGGGCCACGGCGTCCGGCTGCTACGATCCGCTGAACCAGAACTCGACCGAGCGCTGTTATTATTCGTTCTTGCAAGGCACCTCGATGGCGGCGCCACACGTTTCGGCGGCGCTGGCGCTACTTGCATCGCAGAGCGGCTTGCGCGGACGCCAGCTTGAAGATGCGCTGTTCACGCGAGCGCTGAGCCGTCATCCGGAAAATTTCGGACAGATCGAATGCGCGCGTTCGCGTAACGCAACGCCGATCACCGCGGTGTCCGCCACCTGCGCGCGGCCAAGCGGCCGAGGCGCGCTTGATCTTGGGCTAGCCGCGCCAGCCGCGACACCGGCGTCGCCATGAAGGTGAACGCGCTGCGCACCTGGGGCATCGCCGTCAGCGGCGCGATGATCTTGTCGGCGCTGGCGATCGCCGCGCAGCCGTCGGTGCGGGCTGAGGCGCAAGCGGAAGAGAGTGGCGTGTTCGAGATCGCCCAGGCGGACGCGTCAGCGGCGCAACCGGTGGCGTTTCTCGTCCGCTTCCGCGGGACAGGCCCGATCGCACGCGCACAGGCGCAAGCCGTTCGAGGCCAAACCACGGAGGCGCAGCGCCAGATCGAAATTCAGCTGCGCCGGCAGCGCGATTTTTCTGGTCTTTGCTTCGAACGCTTCACGGTCGGGGGCGCTGAAGTCGTGCTGCGCACGTGCGCCGCCATCGTGGCGAGTGAGCGGGCGGCGGTGCAGCAGCGTTGGCTAACGCGGTTGCAAGCCATGCGCGCGGTCGACTATGTCGACGCCAACGCAACCGCTTCGCGCAACGCGCCGGGCTAAGGAGAGCTACATGGATTCCGGTGCTCCGATTTCGATCGGCGGTTTTGAGGAGCGCATCGTCGCCACTGTGGACGGCTTGTCGCTCTACGCTCGCGATTATCCGCCGCTGCTGCCGCAGACCGGCCTGCCGGTGATCTGCCTGCACGGGCTGACGCGCAACTCGCGCGACTTCGAAGTGGTGGCGCCGCGCATTGCAGCTTTGGGGCGCCGTGTCATCGCCGCCGATATGCGCGGCCGCGGCCAAAGCGCCAACGATCCCGATCCAGCGCACTACGTGCCCGCGGTGTACGCGCAAGACGTGATTGCGCTGATGCAGAAGTTGGAGATTCCGAAAGCGGTGTTCATCGGCACCTCGATGGGCGGGTTGATCACCATGGTGCTGGCGGCCCTGGCGCCGGACCGTGTCGCCGCGTCGGTGCTCAACGATGTGGGACCGAGGCTCAATGCTTCGGGCCTCGCGCGTATCGCGACGTATGTTGGCCGCACGCAAGCGGTCGATAGCTGGGCCGAAGCCGCCGAGGCCGTACGCGCTATCACTGGCGCCGCTTATCCGGAGCGGCTGGATGACGAAGCGTTCTGGCTCGCCTTCGCCAAGCGCACCTTCCGCGCCCGTGACGACGGCAAGTTTGAAGCCGACTACGACCCGCACATCGCTTTGGCGTTCGCTGATTTCGATGAAGATGCGCCCGCGCCCGATATGACGCCGCTGTTCACGGCGCTGGCGCAAAAGCCGATGCTCTCGGTGCGCGGCGGCATTTCCGATCTCATCGCCGATGACGTCATCGAGATGATGCGTAGCCTGAAATCCGATCTCGAAACCGTCACGGTCGAAAACGTCGGCCACGCGCCGACGTTGGAGGAGCCGGAAGCGTGGGACGCAGTGCTCGATTTCCTCGCGCGCGTGGCCTAGCGGCAGTTCGACCCCCGGCGCCGGCTTAACCCCTGCAGCGTACGAATCTGTCAAGCTTCAGACATGAATCCGTTCGAGCCGCCACGCGCGCTTGTCATCCAGGATGATGACTGCATGCTTCGCCTACTGGCGCGTGCGTTTGTAGCGGCGGGCCTGCGCGTCGATGAGGCGATCGATGGCGAAGAAGGCTTGGCGCTGGCCGCGTCTGGCGATTACGCGCTGATCTGCGTGGACGATAATCTCGCCGACATGAATGGCATCGAGATCATGCGGGCGCTCAGCGCGCGCGGTTACGGCGGCACCCTGTTTTTCACCAGCAGCAGCCCCGACTTTGCGCGCATTGGGCTCGCCAACGGCGCGCATCACGCCGTGATGATTCCGTTCGATCCGGCAGACGTGACGGAGAAGGCGCATGCGTTTACAGGGCGCGGCTGAACAGTTCGCGGTATTTCTCTGCGTCGAACGGCACAGCGTTGCTGAGGGTGGCGAGGTCGCTGACGGCATAGTCGATCGCGTTTTCGCCGTGCTCCTGTTTGACGCCCATCGCCGACAGGCTTGCCGGCAGACCGATGCGGGCGTTGAGATCCGTGATGTATTGCGAGAGGTCAGCATCCGGCGCGAGGCCAAGAGCCCGGCGCAGGCGCGCGAACTTGGCCTCGGCGGCGTTGCCGATCATCGCCAGCGAGTGCGGCAGGATCACTGCGTTCAGCGTGCCGTGGTGCAGCTTCAATTCGTGAATGCGGCCCAGCGCGTGGCTGAGGCCGTGCACCGCGCCGAGGCCCTTGGCGAACGCCAACGCGCCTTCGAACGAACCCATCATCATGTGCCAGCGCGCTTCGCGGTCGGAGCCGTCCTTCACCGCGCGTTCGATGTAAGTGGCAATGCGCTCGGCCCCGTCGAGGCCGATGGCTTCGGCCGGCGGATGCACGACCGGCGTTAGCACCGCTTCAATGCAGTGCGTCATCGCGTCCATGCCGGTGGCGGCGGTGAGGCCGGGCGGCAGACCAAGCGTGAGCTCCGGATCGCAGACGGCGGCGACCGGCACGAGGAACGCCGATACAAACGTCTCCTTGCGGCCGTTGTCGAGAATGACGACGGCGCCGGGCGAAACTTCGCTGCCGGTGCCGGCGGTTGTCGGCACTGCGATCAGCGGCGGAATCTTGGTGATGAACTTCATGCCGCGCTGGCTGGCGCCGAGGCGTTCGAACGGTCCCTCGTGCGTGACCATCAGGCCCATGGCTTTGGCGAGATCCATCGAGGAGCCGCCGCCGAAGGCGATGATGGCGTCCGCGTCCGCCGCCCGATACGCTTCAGCGGCCTTCGCTGAGGCCGACTCGGTCGGGTTGGCGGGCGTGTCGGTGAAAACGCCGGCAGGGGCGGCGCCGAGCGCGGTGAGCAGCTGGTCGAGCAGGCCGTTGGCCTTCAGGCCCGGGTCGGTGACCACGAAGGGCCGCGCGACGCCGTGCGCCTTCAACACCTTGGGCAATTGGGCGAGCGCGCCGAAATCGAAGGTGCACTGGGTGAGGTAATTCATCTGGGCCATGGGTCGCTCCGTCCTCATCTTTTGTCCCATAGCCGGAACTGGACCGCCACCGGCAATGGACATCCAGGGCGCGGTGAGTAGTCTCCGCGGCCATGACTGAACCGGTTCTAGAAATCACCAAGCTCGCCGTCACCTTCGATACGCCGGACGGCGACATCGAAGCGGTCAAGGATGTATCGCTGACCATCGGCCAGGGCGAGTGCCTGGGCATTGTCGGCGAAAGCGGCTCTGGCAAGAGCCAGACCTTCCTCTCAGCCTTTGGCCTGACCTCCGACAACGCCCGCGTCAGCGGCTCGGTGAAGTTTCAGGGCCGCGAAGTGCTGGGCCTGCCGCCACGTGAACTCGACAGCTTTCGAGGTCGCCACGTCGCCTTCGTGTTCCAAGACCCGCTGACGGCGCTGACGCCGCATCTCACCGTGGAAGCGCAGATGGGCGAGGTGCTCGCGCACCACTTTCAAGTGCGCGGCGAAGCGGCGCGCCAGCGCGCGATCGAGTGGCTGGAGCGCGTGCGCATTCCGGAAGCGGCGCGGCGGCTATCGCAATATCCGCATGAGCTCTCAGGCGGCATGCGCCAGCGTGTGATGATCGGCATGGCGATGATGGCCGAGCCGGCGCTGCTGGTGGCCGATGAGCCGACGACCGCGCTCGACGCCACGGTGCAAGCGCAAGTGCTCGACCTGATCGAAGACCTCCGCAAGGACACCAACGCCGCCGTGGCCTTGATCACACACGACATGGGCGTCATCGCGCGCATGGCGCAGCGCGTCGCAGTGATGCGCCGGGGCGAGGTGGTTGAGACCGGTACGGTGGAGGAAATCTATTCCGCACCGAAGGCCGAATATACCAAGATGCTACTGAAAGCGGTGCCGCGCATCGATGGCGAGCGCTATGTGGCGCTACCCACGCCGGAAACGGGCCCGCCGATCCTTAAGGTCGATGACATCCGTGTCGTCTTCCCGGTGAAGATCAAAGATGGCTCGATGTTCGGGCGCACCAAGCCCCTGCGCGCGGTCGATGGCGTCAGCTTCAAGCTGCAAGGCGGCGAAACGCTCGGCATCGTCGGCGAAAGCGGTTGCGGCAAGTCGACCTTGGCGCGGGCCGTGGTGCAATTGCTGCCGCGCAACGCGGGCGAAGTGACCTTCCTCGGCCGCAACCTGCTGCCGAGCGAGCGGGAACTGATCCGCAAATCGCGCCAAGACTTGCAGATCGTGTTCCAGGATCCGCTCGCCAGCCTCGATCCGCGTATGACGCTGGGCGCTTCGATCGCCGAGCCGCTGTTGGCCTTCGCGCCGGAGCTCAATCGCGCGCAGCGCGAGGAGCGGGTGCGCGAGATGATGAGCCAAGTCGGCCTCGATCCCGAACTGATCAATCGCTATCCGCACGAATTGTCCGGCGGCCAGAACCAGCGCGTCGGCGTAGCGCGGGCGATGATCCTGAAGCCTAAGTTGGTCGTTTGTGACGAAGCGGTGTCGGCGCTCGACGTTTCCATTCAAGCGCAAATTCTGCGGTTGCTGGCGGACCTGCAGCGCGAGTTCAACACCAGCTTTCTGTTCATCAGCCACGACCTCGCGGTGGTCCGCGAAATTTCGCACAACGTGCTGGTGCTCTATCTCGGCCGCGCCGTCGAGTATGGCCCGGCGGATGTCATCCTGCGCGATCCGCGCCACCCCTATACGCGCGCGCTGCTCGCCGCCGCGCCGACGCCCGATCCGGAGATCGCCCGCAACAAGCCGCGCGTGCGCCTGGTCGGCGACTTGCCGAGCCCGCTCGACACGCGCGCGCCGCTGCGCTTTTTGAAGTCGCGCATCGTCGACGATCCGGACGCGGTGCAGTACCGCCCGCAATGGATCGAAGTCGCGCCAGGCCATTTCGTCGCCGAACATGATGCGGTGATTGACGACGTCGTCGCCGCGTAGGCGTTCGCGCCTAAAGGCAGCGTGCGTCGTAACCGGCTTCGGTCAAGGCGGCGATGATTTCGTTGGTGTGGTGAAAGTCGCGCGTTTCGATTTCGATGTCGAACTCGACGCCCTTGGCTGGCGCATCGAGCCGCATGCGGTGATGCTCGACTTGCAGGATGTTGCCGCCCTTGTCGCCGATGATGCGCGACACGGTGGCGAGGATGCCGGGGCGATCGTCGCCGATGAATCGGAGCATGGCGATGCGGCCTTCGCGCACGAGCGAGCGCTCAAGCACGGACGCCAGCAAGCGGGTGTCGATATTGCCACCCGAAAGCACGATGCCGACTTTCATGCCGCTGAATCTCTCCGGGGCCGCTAGCAGCGCCGCCAAAGATGCGGCGCCGGCGCCTTCGGCGACGGTTTTCTCAGCGCTCACGTAAACTGCGATGGCCCGCTCAAAGTCGGGTTCTTCGATGAGGATGATCTCATCGATCAGCGTGTGCGCCAGTGCGAAAGGCAACTCACCGACCGCCTTCACGGCGATGCCTTCGGCGATGGTTTGGCCGCTTGCCTTGCAGGCTTCGCCGCGCGCGCGCGTTTCGAAAGAGGGATACATCGCCGCTTCGACGCCGACGATGCGAATGCTTGGCTTGATCGCCTTGGCCGCGACGGCCATGCCGGCAATCAAACCGCCACCGCCGATTGGGATGACAAGCACGTCGAGGTCGGGCGCGTCTTCAAGCATTTCCAGCGCGCAGGTGCCTTGGCCGGCGATGACGCCGAGATCGTCAAAGGGGTGGATGAAGACGAGGTTCTCGGCCTCGCGGAGTTTCATCGCATGGGTGTAGGCGTCGTCGAACGTGTCGCCCTCCAACACGATGCGGGCGCCGCGGGAGCGCGTCTGCTCGACTTTCACGTAAGGTGTCGCGCGCGGCATCACGATCGTGGTGGGGATGCCGAGCACCTGAGCATGGTGAGCGAGCGCCTGGGCGTGATTGCCGGCGGAGGCGGCGATGACGCCGCGCTTCTTTTCGGACTCGCTGAGGTGCAGCAGCCTGTTCAGGGCGCCGCGTTCCTTGAAGGCGCCGGTTAAGTGCTGGTTCTCGTACTTCACCCAAACATCGAGGCCGGTCGCTTTCGACAGCGTGCGCGAATGATGCATCGGCGTGCGCTCGATGCGTCCTTGCAGCAGCGTCGCGGCTTCACGGATCGTGTCGATGGTGACGGGGGGCGGTTGTGAGGTGGCGGGCATTGACGCGGCGGACCCTACCGGCGCGCGGCTGCCGGTTCAATGACTAGGCCGCCAGCGCCCGCATCAGGTCGACCCGGCGCATGGCTTTGCCGGGCAGGGCGGCGAGGCGCGGCTGCGGCAGGCGCTCGATCCGGGAACGCAAAGCGTGCGCGCCGACACGCACCGCGCCGGAGAGTGAGCCGCCGCTGACGACGCCCCATTCCAGCATCCGCTGTGTGGTCGAGAGCTGGCGTTTGTACTGGTAGTCGCCCGGGCCGAAATCGACCTCGGCGATGCCTTGGTCGCCGGCCCAAGCAACGATCCGGCGCGCCAGCTGCACACCCGGTGAGTAGGGGTCGAAGGCATTGTCGTGCGCCACGATCCAGAAGTGCAGCACCTGGGCGCTGCGCAGGCAGAAGGCGCCGGCGACGAGCTTGTCGTTGGCTGACAAAGTAAATAGCGCGCCGCCGAAGCTTGTTTCGCGGGCTGAGAAGCACTGGTCGATCGCGGCGCGGATCCATGGCGCCGCCCAGATTTTGGGTTGGCCGCTGCGCTGGAGTTGGTCGTTCTTCCAGGTGAGCAGAGTTTCGAAGTCGGCAGCGTCTGTCGATTGGGCGCGGAATTCGATGCGGCCATGGTCGCGTTCGAGCTTGCGGAATTTCTTGTCGGTCTGGCGGACGAACTCGGCACGGCGGGCTTTCAGCGCCGCTTCGTAGAGGGCTGCGCCGCCATGGGTCTCGGCGATCCAGGAGCCTTCGGCGCCCGCCGGTTTGAACAGGGTTTGACCGGCTGGCGCGTGGCTGATGTCGACGCGGCCGACGCCGAGCGCGCGGCAAAGATCGCGCGGCGATACAGTGAGGTCTTCGCGGCCGACGATGCCTTGATAATCGGTGATAGGTGCGCCGAGCCCCATCGCCGAAAAGCGCGACAGACGTTGGGCGCCGAAGAAGCCTTCGCGGCCTTCAATGATGCAGACGCGCGCGTCGTCGCGGACGCCGCCGATGACGCGGGCCCAATCCGGGGTGAGGTAAGGGCTCTGCGTGCCGGGGCGCTGATGGGCGCGCCACAGCGCAATCTCCGCCGGGCCCAATTCCTTAGGGTGTATCGTTTCGAGACGCACGAATTCGCCTTGCTCTGCTCGCCCGCGAGGCGAAGCAAGGTCTGGGCCTTACTTGCGGATGCCGCCGCCCAAGCCGCCGACCCGCGTGCCGCTGCGGCCGGCGATGAAGTTCGGGACTTCGTTCGCAAACGAGGCGGCGCTGACGGCGATATAGATAAACGGCCCGCCCGGGTTGGAGCGGAAGTTCGAGTCGACGCCGATGACATCGTAATTGGCGCCGTTGCGGACGAGGAATGCCGAGCCGGAATCGCCGCGTGTGGTGTCGCACTCGTGGGCGAAGGTGTTGTCGGCATGCGTTCGCACGATGCGGCAGCGCAGATTGCCGGAAAGGTGCCCGCCAGTGTCCCAGGAGTATCCGGCCTGCATCAAGTCAACCGCCGCAGCGCGTTGCTGGCCCTGTCCGGTGAGGTTCTGCACGCCGGCAAAGCCGAGCCGGTCGCCGAGCGGCTGGTCGATACGCAGCAGCGCCCAGTCCTGACCGTCAATCTCGTCGGTGGTTGAGAAGCGGCGATAGTTAAAGCGCCGGTCGACCAGATAGGCGGTGATGCGGGACTGGTGATTGCCGACGGCGCTTTCGAAGCGGCCGGCGGCGTTGACGCCGGTATCGGTGTGAATGCAGTGCGCGGCGGTGACGATGACATCGCGCGCGATCAGGGTGGCAGTGCAGCTTTCGCCAGTGTCCATGCGCAGCACGCCTATATAGCTCCACGGACGCTCGTTTACTGGCACCAGCACGCGGTCGTCATGGCCGAAGAAGTGATCGTTGATCGCCATCGGGCGGGTGCGACCATGGCAGTCGGTGCGGTCGGTGCGGGCGGCGCACGAGCCGTTGCCGCGGCCCGGCACTTCGCAAGCGCCGTTGAAAGCGGTGTCGCAGGCGTCGTTTTGATTGCGCATCCAGGCGATGGCGCCGCAATCGGTGCGGTCGGTGCCTTGCACGCAGGCGCCGGTGCCGAAGTTCGGTTCATCACATTCCCCGTCGCGGGCCCAGCGGCAGGAATCGTCATCGCCGGCGCGGATGGCGCGGCAATCGGAAACGTCGGTGCCGAGCGGGCAGGCGCCGGTGCCGATATCGGGATCGTCGCATTCATTGTCGTTGGCCCAGCGGCAGCTGTCGTTACCGCTGACGCCGACACCGGCGCCGGGCTTGGAGGGGCCGGCTTGCTTGTTGATCGGCGCGGCGCGGTCGATCTCGACGCTGCTTGAGCCGACAATGTTGGAGACCGCCGTGGGCGCGCGCGCTGGCTCGGCGCTGACAGCGAGGCTAACCACAACACTCGCGGCAATCACCGCCGCCGCCGCCATCATCCGCATCGTCGTCTCCCGCCACCCTTGGGTGAATCCTAGCCTGCGTCGGGGCGGCGCGAAAGCGGCGGCCGCTGTGGCTTGATCTCCCGGCTCGGCTCTGAAACAAGCCGCCCATGGCCGCGCCTGTCCTTTTCATTGGCAATAAGAATTATTCGTCCTGGTCGCTGCGCCCGTGGTTGGCCCTGAAATGGGGTGGGATCGCCTTTGAAGAGCGCGTCATCCCGCTGGGCGGCGAGGGCTATGGGCGATCCGAGATCAAGGCGGTGCGGGCGGTGTCGCCGAGCGGGCGGGTGCCGGCGCTGCATATCGGCGACGCCGTCATTCACGAGAGCATCGCCATCTGCGAATGGGCGGCGGAGCAGTCGCCCTCGCTGTGGCCGGCTGACCCGATCGTGCGGGCGCAAGCGCGGGCGGTGGCGGCGGAGATGCATGCGGGCTTTGCCGCGATCCGGCGGGACATGTCCTGCAACATTCGCCGGCGGCTCGAGCGGGCGCCGGCTTGGCCGGCGGATACGCGCGCCGATCTTGAGCGGCTGTTTGAATTGTGGGGCGGCCTGCGCGCGCGCTTTGGCGCCGATGGGCCGTTCCTGTTCGGCGCGCGCTCGATCGCCGACGCCATGTTCGCGCCGGTGGCCACGCGGCTGCGCACCTATGCCGTGGAAACGCCGCAAGCTGCGCAGACCTATTGCGACGCGATTTTTGCCGATAGCGCTTTCCAAGAGTGGGAGCGCGCTGGCGAAGCTGAACCTTGGACCATCGAAGAATCGGAAGCTTTATACAGATGATGAGATTTGTTTTGATCGCCGCTGCTCTGACACTTTCAGCTTGCGGCAATACCGGGGATAGCGGCGTGATGCGCGAGATCGAAAAAGCTGAGGCGGACGCGGCGGCGGAACGGGCGCAGCCGGTTGGCGGCGGCCGTGAGGTGGATGAGCCGGCTCAGCGTATGCCGTCCGGGCTCGAGCTTCAGTTCGTGCGGCGCGGTGCGGATCAAAGCCTGGCGCAGCCAACCATGGCGGCGACTGTTCTTGTCCATTACGCCGGCAGTTTCGTGGATGGCGGCGAGGAGTTCGACTCCTCGTTCTCGCGCGGCGAGCCGGCGGAATTTCCGCTGCAGGCAGTGGTGGCGGGTTTCTCCGAAGCGATCACGCATATGCGTCCGGGCGATGAAGTGATCGCGACCTTCCCGGGTTCGCTCGGTTACGGCCCCTCGGGCCGCGGCCCGATTCCGCCGAACGCGGCGCTTCGCTTCCGTATTGTGCTGTTGGCGTTCCAGGAGCCGGGCGGGCAGATGGTGGGCAGCCCGGGCTGATCGGGTGAGCGACATCGCGCCAACATTGGAGATCTTGGCGCGGCTGATCGCGTTCGACACGACATCGCGCAATTCCAATCTGGCGCTGATCGGGTGGGTTGAGGATTTCCTCAGTCAGCGCGGCATCGCCTCGAAGCGCGTTGCGAATGCGGACGGGTCGAAGGCCAATCTCTACGCCGCGATCGGGCCGGATGTTGCGGGCGGAGTGGTTTTGTCGGGGCACACGGATGTGGTGCCCGTTGATGGGCAACCTTGGTCGAGCGATCCGTGGCTGTTGAGCGAACGCGGCGGCAAGCTTTACGGGCGCGGCACGGCGGACATGAAGAGCTTTCTCGCGCTGGCGCTCGCGCACGTGGATGCGATGCGAGCGGCGCCGCTTCAGCGGCCGGTGATCTTGGCGTTTTCGTATGACGAGGAGATCGGCTGCCTCGGCGCGCCGTCGATGATCGCGGAACTGGCGGCGTCGGCGAATAGGCCGTCCGCCGTCATCGTTGGCGAGCCGACCAACATGAAGGTGGTGTCTGCGCATAAGGGCGTGCGTTCGTTTGTGGTCGAGGTGACGGGGCGCGAGGCGCATTCGAGTTTGCCGGATGCTGGCGTGTCGGCGGTGATGGAGGCGCTGAAGCTGATGGATTTGATCGCGGCGATCGCGCACGAGTCCAAGTCGGCGACGCACCCGCATTTTTCGCCGCCGGGGCCGACGCTGACGATCGGCCGGGTCGAGGGCGGCACGGCGGCCAACATTTTGGCGCGGCGCTGCGAGTTTGTGTGGGATTTGCGGGCGCCGGAATTGGCGGAAGGCGATGCGATTGAGGCGCGCTTCCGCGAAGCGGCGGCAAAGCTCGACGTAGAGATCAAAGCGCGCGCGCCTGAGGGCGGCGTGAAAGTGACGCGGCGCGCGCTTACGCCAGGGCTTTCCATCGCGCGCGATAGCGCCGCCGAAACATTGGCGCGGGCTTTGACCGGCGATAACGACACGCGCGCGGTTTCGTATGCGGCGGAGGCGGGGTTGTTTCAGCGCGCCGGCCTGCCGGCGATCATTTGCGGGCCGGGTTCGATCGAGCAGGCGCACCAGCCGGATGAGTGGATCGAGCGGAGCCAGATCGAAGAGGGCGCGGCGTTCATGCGCCGGCTCGTCGCGCATCTGAGCTGACATCGGACCGCCGGCTTCCAGCCGGCACAGTGTTTCAAATCCCACAGGCTTGTGCTGTTGCAAGCATCGTATGCCGGCTGGAAGCCGGCGGTCCGCAGCACGACGGGCTGCGCTTGCGGGGCCGCAAGGCAGTTGGACGATCGGGGAAAGCGCGTTTGGGTTAAGAGCTGTCGGCGCAGGCGACAGCGCGCGGCGGCGACGCGGTGAGCGCGTCGGCCAATGGCGCGGCGGCGACCAGGCGCGTGACGTGAACGCCGCGGCGCAGGCGCTTGATGAAATACGCGATGATGCGTTCGGGATCGGCCAGCACGTCGAGCAGGTTCAAGACGCGCGCACGGATGCTGGCGTGCGGACGGGCGATCTTCGCCGACTTCATCAGCAAGCGCACGCCGCCGCGGGTGCGGCGAAAACCGCTATGGGCGGCGACGCGCAATTGCCGCGTTGGTTTGTGGCGACTGCGGCGCATGGCGGTGAGCAGCAGCACATAGCCGATGAAATGCTCTTGCCGCTGCACGATGCGCTTCAGCGTGCGGTTGGCGCGCGGGTTGGTCCAACGCAACAGGAGATCAACCAGCCGCACCAGCCACAGCAACGCGCAAGCGTAATACGCCTGGAGTTGCTTTTGCGTGATGGGGTGCTGGGTGAGTTTCATGCGGGCAGTGTAAGCCCGTCCGCACTCGGTCGGATTGATTTTGGGGCAGGGGCTGATTTGTTGGGGTTTTTGCTGGGAAAATGCGGGGATAGGTGGTGGCGCTATCCGCCATCGGCAGCTATTGGCCCATTACGGTCGTTCAGCATTTATGGTTCAGTCGGAGACGTGATTAGAACTTTTCTCATTCTCGTGGCTCTCAGCCTAACCGCGACCCTGACGTGGGCGACGGAGTTCGACATTCCTGCGGAGTTTGGCTCGGGCGAAGCTCCGCGTTACGGCGAACTCTATGGCGGCGAATTTCGCGACGTCCTAGACGACGCGCGGGCGCCCAGAATGACTGCCCTTGGCGCGGATGCGATTAGGTTTTCGAGTCAACCAGCCCTCGGGCGCACAGGTTACATCTTCGTGTTCCGAGCGACCGGAGATGTTGAAATTTCTTGGTTTCGTGGCCACCCGAGCCTTGGGTGGCGTCGAACACGCCGCGAGCGCTTCCGAATTGTCGAGCCGGAGTACGACCGTGTCTCAGCCGAAATAGATCGGCTCATGTCGCTCGGCGTCGCAGAGGCTCAAGGCAGAGCGAACAACGAAGGCGGTCGTGTTCTCCGCGTATGCTCAGATGGTTACGGCTATCTATTGGAACGTACCCGTGGAGGAGAGGTCACGTGGGTGCGGCCAATGTGTGGTGGCATAAACTCGGATATCGCGACTTACTTGACGTCGTGGTCATTCAGATATCTTGGCAGATAGAGGGCGGCTGCATTCGGCGACATCGCGCCGTTGCTGCGGGTGCTAAGCGATTGACTGCCTTGGAGTGATCGAGCCCGTCTTGAAGATTAGCATAATGATCTGGGCAGGCGATGGCGCTTCGCTTGCCTTGCGAACACCATTTCGGTGAAGGCTGAATTGATGGCTGTAGACGCGATGTTTGCACTGGCAACGCTAAGCCCTTGCTTCATTATTCTTGGTGTGTGGTTCCTGCTCCGCCACAGCGGCAGGTGGCTCCGCTTACTGGGTACGGGTTTCTCAGTCTTCGCCAGCCCAATCGTGGGCTCTTATCTTGTTATGATATCGGTGGATTTGAGTGCTCCCGGTTCGCGGAGTGCCGGAGCGGGTATTGCGGCATTGCCGATGATGCTTGTTTATTTCCTCGCGATGGCGGCGGCGATAGTGGCTGAACTCGTGCGGGTCTCGAAGCAGTCGCGTCCCAGGTCAACGCGGTAGCGTCCCTCCTTCTGTCGCCTTCGGCGAAAAGACGACGTTGATCGAACACGCCGAGCTTGCCCCTCTCCCCTTGTGGGAGAAGGATCGCGGGCGCTTCTGTTTGCGTTGCGCAGGTTTGGGTGAGGGGTGTGAGCGCGGGCGTTGAAGCGTTTGCGCTGTTACCCCTCATCCGTCTCGGCGCTCACGCGCCGCGACACCTTCTCCCACAGAGGGAGAAGGACGCTAGCGCAGCGCTTGCAGCGCGGCGCTGGCGGCGGCGGGGTTGGCGAAGGCGATGAAGCCGTGGATGCGGAAGTGGCCGGCGCGGTCGCCGTAGCGGAGTGGCGCGCCGTCCAGATTCATGACGCCGCCGCCGGCGGCGGAGAGAATGGCGTGGCCGGCGGCGGCGTCCCATTCGCAGACGTCGCCAAAGCGCGGATAGAGATCGGCGGCGCCGGTCGCGATGCGGCAGAACTTGATCGAGGAGCTGGCGTGCGTGGGTGCGCCGTTGAGCTTGGCGATGAAAGCGGCGGTTGTCGCATCGCGGCCGGAATTTTCGCTGGCGACGATGCGCCATTGCGCCGGTGCGCCGGCTTGGGCGGCGATCGGCGCGAGTGGCGCGCGCAGTGACGCCGTCTGCGGATCGCACTGGCCGGCGAGCGCGCGGCCCGGTTCGCCAGCGTAGAGTTCGCCCGTGGCCGGGGCGTAGACGACGCCCATCACTGGCGCGCACGCTTCGATCAGCGCGATGTTGACGGTGAATTGGTCGCCGCCTTTGGCGAAGCCTTTAGTGCCGTCGAGCGGGTCGACGAGGAAGAACGCGTCGCCGCATTCGGGGATGCGCCCTTCGGCGGAGGCTTCTTCGCCGATCATTGGCACGTGCGGCGCAAGCTCGCGCAAGCCCGCTTCGATGATCGCTTCGGCGCGCTGATCGGCGAGCGTGACGATGGAGCCGTCGAGCTTTGTCTGCGTCTCGAAGCCGGCTGCGCGCACGGCGTTGATCTCGCGGCCGGCGGCGAGGGCGAGGGCGATGAGAGCATCGAGGGGAACGCGCGAAGTCATGAGCGCGGATAACGCATGGGGCGGGGCGCTAGTCCAGCTTGTCCGGCGTGTTTTGCTTTAATTCCGCTAGCCAGGTGGCGGCGCTGACGTCGCTTGGCATGCGCCAATCGCCGCGCGGCGAGAGCGCGCCGCCGGAGACGATCTTGGGGCCGTTCGGCACGGCGCTGCGCTTGTACTGGTTGGCGAAGAAGCGGGTGATGAAAACTTCGAGCCAATGCTTCAGCGTGGCGTAATCGTATTTCTCGCGCCAGGCATTCCAGGCGAGGTAGAGGATCTTGCTGGGCGCGAGGCCGTAGCGCGTCAGCCAATAGAGGTTGAAGTCCTGCAGTTCGTAGGGGCCGACGACGGCTTGTGTGCTTTGCGGCGCGTCGCCGGGGATGAGTTCGGGGCTGATCTCGCCGCTGAGCACCTTGAGCAACGTGTTTGAGACTTCGGCGTCGAAGATTTGTTTCTCTGCCACCCAGCGGATCAAGTGCTGGATCAGCGTCTTCGGCGCGCCGCCATTGACGTTGTAATGGCTCATGTGATCGCCGACGCCGTAGGTGCACCAGCCGAGCGCCAGTTCGCTGAGATCGCCGGTGCCGACGACGAAGCCGCCCTCGGTGTTGGCGAGGCGGAAGAGGTAGTCGGTGCGCATTCCCGCCTGCACGTTCTCGTAGGCGACGTCGTAGACCGGCTCGCCGCGCGCGGCGGGGTGGTTCAGCTCTTCCAGCATGAGCTGCGCCAATGGCGCGATCGAAACTTCGCGCGCATCGATGCCGAGTGATCTCATCAGCGACCAGGCGTTGGCTTTGGTGGCGTCACTGGTGGCGAAGCCGGGCATGGTGACGCCGATGATGTTCTTGCGTGGTAGGCCAAGCAGATCGAAGGCGCGGGCGATGACGATCAGCGCATGAGTTGAGTCTAGCCCGCCGGAGACGCCGATGACGACGCGCTTGCTCTTCGTGCTCTCGATGCGCTTGGCGAGCCCGGAGACTTGGATGTTGTAAGCTTCGAAGCAATCGCGGTCGCGCTTGGCCGGATCGTCGGGCACGAAGGGGAAACGATCGAGCGGGCGCTGCAGCGGCACGGCTTCCGCCGGTAGGCCAAGCTCGAATGGAATGCGGACGAAAGCGGCGAGGCGATGCTTTTCTTGCGCGGCGGCGTCGCGGAAGTTGGAGAGGCGGCGGCGCTCTTGGGCGACGCGCGCGACGTCGATGTCGGCGATGACGAGCTTGGGGTCGCGTGCGAAGCGCTCGCCCTCGGCGATCTTCTCGCCCATCTCGTAGGCGACGATCTGGCCGTCCCAAGCGAGGTCCGTCGTGCTCTCGCCGCGACCGGCGGCGGCGAACACGTAAGCGGCGGTGCAGCGACGCGATTGCGCGTCGCACAGGATGGCGCGGTCTTCGGCTTTGCCGATGACGATGTTGGAGGCGGAGAGGTTGAACAGCACCGTTGCGCCAGCGAGGGCGGCGTAGGTTGAGGGCGGTGTCGGCGTCCAGAAATCTTCGCAGATCTCGGCGTGGAAGCTGAAGTCGCGCACGTCGGCGGCGGTGAAGACGAGATCGGCGCCGAACGGCGCGCGCTCGCCGCAGATTTCGATGGCGTTCACGTCGGTGTCGCCGGCAATGCCGAAATAACGCTTCTCGTAGAATTCGCGATAGTTCGGCAGAAAGCTCTTGGGCGCGACGCCGAGGATGCGGCCGCGATGGATGATGACGGCGCAATTGTAGATCGCGCCTTGCAGGCGCAGCGGCGCGCCGACGATCAGCAGCGGGAGCAGCTTCTCGCTCTCCGCTTTCAGGCGTGCGAGCGCTGCTTCGGCGGCGTCGAGCAGGGGCGCTTGCAGCAGGAGGTCATCGATGGCGTAGCCGGTGATTGAGAGTTCGGGCGTCAGCAGCACGGCGGCGCGGGCGGTGTTGGCTTCGCGCCAGAACTCCAGGATGGCTTCCGCGTTAGCGGCTGGATCGGCTGGCGCCACCACCGGCGCGCACGCCGCTACGCGCACGAAGCCGTGCGTGTAGAGACTGTTGAAGCGCTCCGAGACCGATTTTTGCTGCGCCTCGGCGGGCTCATCGCCGAGTTCAAGGAGCGAGATATCCACGGAAAGCGCTTGTGCGACTTTCCTTGTATCTGATCGGGTCGGCTCGGTGCGGCCCGACTCCCAACTCGAGATGGTCGTTTGACCAACCCCAACCTTCTCACCCAGCCAAGCCTGAGAGCGCCCCGCCTTTTCTCTAAAACGTCTGATCTGGTCGCCGATAGGCATTTTGGATCGTCTAGCACATTTTGTGGTTTAGTCTAGCACATTATACTCCCGCCGACCATAAGGTCAGAGTTGGTCGGGCGTATCAATCTCGATGCGGTCGTCATAGCCCTTACGGGCGGAGTGGAAGACCAGCGCCATCAAGCCGCCGCCGAGGGCGAGCGACAGCACCGTGCCCAAGGTTAACGCGATCCAGCCGTGCATGCTCATCGCCGAGGCGTCCCAATCGGTGAGAACCCCGAACATGACGGCGGCCAGAATGCCGCCGAGCGATAGCGTCAGCAGGAAAACCTTCATGTAGCGAATATGGTCGCGCGACCGCTGAGCTTCCAGCGGCCGCTGCGACGCGCGGCATCATGGCGTCGTGACTAGGGACAAAAGCTCGGCGCGGCGACCGGCTGGTTGCCGCTGCGCTGGCGCCATTGGCCACCCTCGTCGCGATAGCGCTCGCCCAACGCGATGCGGCGCTCGAACACTTCGCAGGCCACGGCGGCGGCCATCTCGTTGACCGAGACGTTCCGCTCGGTGGCGCGGCGAGTGTAGAGTTGGCGGCGTTGCAGGTTGTTTTGCTCAACCCGGCCACGCAGATCGGCCGAGATGGTGGCGCCGGGGACGTAGCCCAGATAGCCGTCGGCCTGTTCGCCAATCAAACCAGAGGCGCGCGCTTGCGACAGCGGATCCGACTGCGCCATCACGGGCGCGGCGAACGTCAGAGTCGCGGCGGCTATGGCTAGGGCTGCAAGTGCGCGGATCATGGCGTTGTATCTCCGAACAGATCGGTGTTGTTTTCCAGGAGCTCTTGCGCGTCGCGCTCGAGCCGCACGATCACTTCCTGGCGTATGTTCACATTGAGATTGATCTCGATCGGATCATCGGGCGCCCGGATTTCCACCGGAATGCAACCGGCGACGGCGACCGCGCCCAAGCTCGAAAGCACTAATGCTCGCGTGCGCATACAAATTCTCCTACTGCCGTTCTTAGCGGCTTTCAGCTGAACGCGTTCTGAAGGGTATCTTTATTCTGGCGTGGGGGCTTCCGGGTCAACCTCTTCCTGGTCCTCGGCGTTCCGTTGTTGATCCAGCAGGGAGCCTGGGTCCGTGATTGTAGCGGCGGTTTGGGCCAAACGGCTGAACGGCGCGGTAACCCTGACATTAAAGTCAAACGGCACGCCGCGCACCCGGACATTGCCGAGGCCAGGGATCGGCGCGACCGATCCCACATCTATTGGGCGCCCGGAGTTTTCGCCGCTGAACTCGATCGAAGAGATCACTTCACCGTTCAAATCGCCATCCAGCGTCAGCGAGAGTGAATCGTACCGGAAGCTGCGCAGCGCATCGAAAGCGATGCGCGCGTAGCCGGTTGTATCTGAGCCGGCTGGGCCGGTGTAGGCGATGGTGCCGCCTTCGTCTTGCGCACGCACGACGCCGCCTTGAACCAAAGCCGTGCGCCGCGTCAGCACAAGCGGGAATGAGCCTTCAAGGCGCCCCGTCGCGGTCAGGTCCGGTATCTTCAGCGTCGCGAGCAGGTCCGAGGCGTCGACGTCGCTGAGCGTCAGCTCAAAGCGTGTCTCCTCGGCGCCGAGCGTGATCGTCGTCGGCTGCATGGCGAGCACGCCGGACGCAAAGTCGAACTCGGCGCGCTCGATGGCGACGCGTTGTTCGCTGAGCAGCTGGAAACGCACGCGGCCATTGGTGACGGCGACGCCGGGGTTGAGAACGCCGACTGTGAGGTTCTGGCCAGGCGGCGTTGTCAGCGCGAAGAGATCGTCGAAAACGATTTCGCCATTGACGGTCTCGACGATCGGAATGGTGGAGGTGGCGAGCGAGACGTTGTTCAGGCGCACGCGCGCGCCGCTTACCAACGTGTCGCGCGTCCAGCTGATGTCCGCGACAACGCTAGCACTGCCGGTGACGTTATCGACCAGGCCGCGCGTTTGTTCGGTGATGTGGTAGGGCTGTAGATCGGGGCTGAACACTAGATTGTCGGCGGTCACGCGCGCTGAGCCTGCGCCTTCGTCAATATTGTGCTGCGCGACGAACTGCGCCAGCTCCTGCGAGGGCTCGGCCAGCATGATCTCGCCGTCGGCGTTGACGACGCCGTCGCGCAAGGTGGCGTCCATGTTGAACAACCGCATCGGATTGAACAGCGTGCGCTCTTCGTCGCTGGCTGGGCGATTGGCGACGAGCACGGCTTCGGCGGCGTTGACCCGGATCACCGGCTTGCCGTCCTCAGGCGCCGCGCTCCAGTTACCGGCGATGGTGGCGACGGCGCCGGGCAGGGTCGGATCGCTTAACTCACCTTGCACGAAAGCGCCGTCGACACGCCAGCTGTCCGCGATCCGCGCATTGGCGGTGACGCGCTGCAGCGCGATCGCCAGCGTGCGCTCTTCGCTCATGGCGATGGTCAGCGAGGGCGCGTCGGCGGTCAGCGCTAATGTCATGGCGCCAGGGCGGCCGCTGAAGCGGCCGACGACGTTGTTGGCGGCGAGGCGGGCGGGTTGCGCTTCCGGGCCGGCCATGCGGCCATCCAAAGCTAGCGCGCGGATGGAGAAGCCGCCGGAGAGATTGTTTGATGCGTCCGCAGCGATCAGCGCGCCGTCGAGCGAGCAGAGGCTGAAATTGCCATTGGCGAAGGAGAGCCCTGCAGCGTCGAGCCCGCCCATCGCCACGGGCAAGCAGCCGCTATTGGAAGTGACGCGCCAGCCTTGGTTCCATGCGATGCCGAGATCGAGCGTGGCGACGAGATCGCGTACTTCGCCGTCGCCAAGCGGTCCGGTGATGCGGGCAGGGCCGCGCAGATCAATGCGGCCGCCGCCTCCCGGCGGGAGCGAGACGCTGACGCCAAGTTCGTCCGCGGCAATGCTCGCTGTATCGACGCGCCAGTTCGCCAGCGTAATCGTGCCGTCCGCCTCGAACGGCGCTTCGGCGGATGAGGTAATGGCGTCGAACAGGAGCGAGGCGCTGGGCGCGCCGCCGCCACTCAGTTCAAGCGCGACGCTGCCGTGCAGAAGCGGCCCAGGCCATTGCAGCACCAGCGCCGGCGCATCCTGACGCAAAGGTGAAAGCCGCAGCCGCGCGCCCGTGCTCGCGCGCGCCTCCGCGGGGGCGACGATGAACAGGCGCGCGCCCTCGCGGTCGGAGGCCAACAGCAGCGGCGCGGTGAAGGTGAAATTATCAGCGGCCGCATCGAGCGCGTTGCGCGCTTGCGCGAAGGTCGGGCCAAGCGGCGTGCCGTCGAGCTGGGGGAAAGCAGCGCGCAGATCTGCTTGCGCAGCGGCGTTGAGCGACGAGCGCGCCATGGTCAGCAACGCATCGCCGCTGATCGCGCCGTCCTCACCCAGTTGCAGGCGTCCCGCAGCTGCGGGCTGTTGGGAGATCAGTCCAAGGCCCTCGAAGCGATCGCCGCCAAGCGACCAGCGCGCGCGGCCGCGTGCGCCAACGCCTTCGCCGTTGGCGGTGAAACGCGCGCCCTGCATAATGACGCCGTTGAGCGCAATCGCGGCGGCGTTGGCGTGCGCTTGCGCTTCCCAGTTGGCGATGTCCAACGCGTCGTCGCGTGTAAGGCCCTCGGCGCCGATAGCGCCGTTTAGCAAAGTCGCGTCGATGTTTTCGGAGTCGAGTGAAGCCATCCGCCAGGCTGCTTCAACATCGAAGCGTGAGAGATCGAGCGAAGCGCGGCCGAGCAGCAGCAGGCGCGAACTTTCGGCGTTTGCACCGTCCCAGGTCACGCCGTTGGCTTCAGCGGAGAGCCGGAAGGCCAGGGTCTCGTCGCGCGAGACCAGCACCAGTTCGGCGCCGCCGCTGTCGAGCGCGTAGCGATCGCCGGGCCGCGAGGTCGTGGGGATGCGGCCGACCGCGGTGAAATCCTCGCCCAGCGTGCCGTCAGCGCGGAAAGCGCCTTCAAGTGCGCCAAACGGCGCTTCGATCAGCAGCCGCCCGTCGACGATTTCGAGCGCGATGTGGGGGAGGGCCGGGCGCCGCGTTCCGGGCGGGCCGCCGCCGAGCCGGTCAAGGCTGCCGGCGGAGACTTGGCCCCCTTGGTTCAGGCGGAGCCGCAGGCGCGGCTCGGTCAGGCGCACCGCCACAAGCTCAGGGACGAGCCCGTTCCAGCGCCAGCGGGCCTCGACATATGGAATGGCCGCGTCCGGGGACGTTTCGGCGCCGAAGCGAACATTGGCGAGGGTGAGGCCGTTGAAGTCGAGGCTGTTGACCTGGAAATCGGCCTCCGCCCCCCGTTCGGCCAGGGCGGCCCCGATCATGAATTCGGCCAAGGGGAGGCGAGCGAGCCAAAGCCCGATCGCCACCAGCACGGTGGACACGCCAAGAGCGGCAAGGGCCGTTGCCCAACCGATCAAAAATCGGCGGGGCGGCGGCGGTTCATCAGACGCAGGGGGCGTCTGGTCTTGACTCGCAACGGCCTGGTTAGACCTATGTGCCATAATCCTTCGCTTGGCGTGGTCCTTGCTGGTCGGACTCGGTCCTGTGGGATGGGTCCAGCGGCTTAAGGAATGACGTCACTTCAGTTTCCGGCTGGATAACCAAACAGCTGAAAACGCTTGTCGGGCCTAAGTTTTTTCATTGGCCGGCATTGGAGCATGAGATTGAGAGCAGAATTCGCTCATCGGCTCATGAGGGCCAGAAAAGGCATGGCTGCATTCGGTGTCCTCACCGCGGCGGCTTTCCTTGGACTGGGTCTCGCCTGGAATGCCGGTCTTTTCGCGGGCGCGGCTGACGCTGCCGCAGCGGAAACCGCTGCTGTGCGCGAAGAAGCCGCACGCCGGGCCGAGCACCTCGCCTTTACCGAAGTTTACTTGGCCCACGAGGAGCGTGAGTTCCGGGTTGGCAACGGCGAGACCTTGGCTGGGCTCCTGTCCCGCGCCGGCGCCAGCCGCGCCGAAATGACCGCTGCTCTCGGGTCGATCGCCGATGTCTACGATCCGCGTCGCCTGCGCCCTGGCCAGCCCGTTAGCCTCTTCTTTGACCGCCGTAGCGGTGATGCGCGTCTGACCGGCGTCGCCTTCCGCTCCGAACCCGGCGCCTCGGTCACCGCAAACCGCACAACCGCCGGCGATTTCGCGGCTCGCGAAGTGCTGATGCCGGTCACGTTCGAGATCGCCCGCATCGCCGCGCCGGTTGAGACCAGCCTTTACGCCAGCGCGCTTGAGCTTGGGGCCACGGATCGCGAAGTCGCCGCGCTCGCCGATGCGTTCGCTTACGATATCGACTTCCAGCGCGACGTGCGTCCCGGCGATCCGTTCGAAATCGTGTTCGAGCGTTACTATGACGACGAGGGCAACACTGTCCGCACCGGCAACATGCTGTTCGTGTCGCTTGAGTCCGGGCGCGGCTCGCGGGCGTTCTACTCGTTCTTGGCCCCGGGAGATTCGCGCGAGGACTGGTACGACGCCGACGGCAAGAGCGCGCGCCGCTTCCTGATGAAGACGCCGATCAATGGCGCTCGCCTCTCATCCGGTTACGGTATGCGGCGTCACCCGATCCTCGGCTATTCTCGCATGCACCGCGGCACCGACTTCGCCGCGCCGACCGGGACACCAATTTTGGCGGCGGGCGATGGCACGGTGCTGCGTGCGGGACCGTTCAGCTCGTACGGCAACTACGTCCGCATTCGTCACGCGAACGGGTACGAGACTTCGTACGCGCACATGTCTCGCTTCGCGCGCGGCATTCGCAACGGCACACGTGTGCGCCAAGGGCAAGTGATCGGGTATGTGGGAACAACCGGTCGCTCGACTGGACCGCATCTCCATTACGAAGTGATGCTGCGCGGCCGTCAGGTAAACCCCATGTCGCTGCAGGTCGCCACTGGCCGCAATCTTGAAGGCCGCGCGCTGGAACTCTTCATGATCGAGCGCGAGCGCATCGACACGTTGCGCCAAGTTCGAGCGCGCGAAACCGCTGTCGTGCAGACTTCAGCGCCTGGGCCGCAAAACGGCCGCAGCAGCGCTCCCTAACCGTTCCGCAACCCCGGCGTGTCCGACTACAACTCAGCTGTTGAGCCGGGGACGAATACGTCGCATGCTTGGGCCGTGAATAAGGCTGCGTTCCATGGAGCAGCGCAAACAACCGAAATCAAAATGAGATGGCAATCACAGCGCTTATCGCTGACGATCATGAGTTGTTCCGCAGCGGGTTAAAGCAGCTGCTCAGCGATTCGCTCGGTATCGATGATGTGCGCGAAGCAGCAACGTTAGATCAGGCGATCGAAATCCTGACCAACGAAGGCGCTGGTGATCTGGTGCTGGTCGATCTCCGCATGCCCGGCATGTCGGGCGCCGAAGCGCTGGCGGCGCTGCGCGATGGGTTTCCAGACGCGAAGATCGCTGTCATTTCAGCGTGGGAGGAACGCGCGGAAATTCTGGCTGCGCTGAGCGCTGGAGTTCATGGCTACATTCCGAAATCGCTGTCATCGTCGGAGATCGCCGCCGCTATTCAATCCATTCTGGATGGCCGGATTTTCGCGCCTGCGGCGATCGGCAAGCGCGAGCCGGGCGCTCCAATAACAACGGCGCAAGGTGTCGGCGAGAGCAAGCTCACGCTGCGCCAAAAAGATGTTCTGAACGAGCTTCTTAAGGGGCAGGCGAGCAAAGAGATCGCGCGCACGCTCGATATTGCCGAAGGCACGGTGAAAATTCACTTGGCGGCGATCTATCGCGCGCTAGACGTGCGCACGCGCGCTGAAGCGATCGCAAAACTCAAGTCGCCATAGAGGTCACGCTGCGCAAACACGCAGCTGCACAGCAGCAACAGCGCTCAAGTCTTGGGGGTTAATCGGTTTGATAAGCCACCCGTATCCTGACGCGCGCAGTGCTTCCAGCGTCTCCGGGCCCGTGTCGCCGGTAACCATGATTGTACCCGGTGGCGGATCGATCTTGTCGGCGAGACGATGGGCGATGGCAAGGCCAAGCAATTCGCCGCGGATGCGAAGGTCGAGCACAAGCAGCTTGGGCGCGAAGCCTTCCTGGAGCGTAGCGTCAGCTTCCTCGCCATCGGCGCACGCGCGCACCTCGGCGCCCAAATCGCGCAACAGACCGCACATCGCTTCGCGCGCCAGCGCGTCATCATCCATCACCAAAATCGGAACGCCATTCAGCGTGGCCGAGTCTGGCTCCTCACGCACTGAACTCGTCGCTGAGCTGGCGAGCGGTACGCGCAAAATGAAGCGCGCGCCTTCTCCGGACTTGGAGTCGAGCGTGAGCATTACTCCAAGTAGGTCGGTGAGCTGGCGCACGATCGTGAGGCCGAGACCAAGCCCATCGCCGTGCGCACCCAGTCGCTCAAATTCTTCGAATACGCGCTGCTGATCATCCGGCCCAATTCCGGGGCCATCATCAGCGATGATAATCTCCACCGCGCCCTCGCTTGTGCGCGCGCTGAGGCGGGCGAGGCCGCCTCCATGCTTGATGGCATTGGCCACGAGCTTGGAAAGAACGCGCGCCAACAGCCGCGGATCGCTGTGTACCACCAGTGGCGTTGACGCTACTTCCACCCGGCCGGCCGCTTGCTCAGCCCCGACAGAGTCGAAGATGCTTTGCAGCGGCGTGTCCGACGGCTCCGGTGTGATGACGCCGGCTTGAAGCTGCGCGAGATCAAGCAAGCTCGTGAACATGCCGACCATGGCGTGAACGGCGCGTTCCATCTTGACGACGATGCCGCGCGCTTCGTCAGTCTCAACGCGGCGTTCCAATGCGGTCAGGTAGAGCGTCAGTGCGTGCAGGGGTTGGCGCATGTCGTGACTAGCGACGGCGAGAAAGCGCGCCTTCGCAAGCTCGGAGGCCGCAGCCTTGGCGTTGGCCGCATGCGTCGCTCTGTTCGCGCCGGCGAGCGCCTCATACGCGGCGCGCCAACTGTGCCGCTCGGACCGTATTGTATGCATTGTCAAGGCAACCGCGATCAGCGCCAGCGCCGTCAGTACGCCACCAGCCAGATACAGTTGGTCTTGGATACGCTGCTCTTCTGCGTGGGATGCATCGATCAATCTATCGAGGGTGGCGAGCAGGCGGCGGAACTCTGCGCGCGCCGCGTCCATGAGTGCTTTGGAATCGTTGAGCGCTGCGCGAAACTGTTGGTCGCTAAGCTGGCCGCCGCGTCGGCGCTCCAGTGTGTCGGAGAGAGCCGCCAGCGCATCGTGCGTGAGCGACTCGACGCGGGCGATCGATGGTCCGATTTCGGGGTGATCGCCAACCAGGGCGTCCAATCGCGCGAGATGTTCAAGCGCCGCCGTTCGGCCGGTGTCGAAGGGTTCAAGGAAGGGGGTGTCGTTGCTGAGCAAAAAGCCACGCTGACCGCTCTCGGCGTCAATCGACGCCTGCATCAGGCCGTAGACTTGCACGCGCGCCGCGCGCGTGCGCTGAACGTCTTCGCCGGTGTCAGATTGCACCCCGTTGAGATTGATCAAGCCGACACAAAGGATAACGGCGAACAGCGCCAACAGCCCGGCCGCTATGGCGATCAGCTGCTCTGATCGCCCTGATGATGGCGGGTCGGGCAGCTGGGAGTTGGGCGGTGCTAGGGTCAAGCCGCTCTTTCGGTCAGCCGCGTTCCAGCCAAGCGACAATCGCCTCGGCACGCGCCGGCTTCTATGTCGTCGCCAAACCTTGGGCCGACGGCCGTCTCGATTGTGTCGGCGCCGTCAGCGTGGGCGGTTTCCGCGCCCCAGTCGCGCAAAATCATCCCGAGCGCGTCGGCTGAAGCCGCGTTGTCCTCGATGACACGGATCAGAGGTTCGCCGATCGCCATCCGTCGACACACAACATCATAGAGCGGGCGCCATGGGCAGACGGCGGCGCGGCGTAGGGCGCAGGGAATAGGCCGTCGACCTAGATCGAAATTCCCCAATGGGAAGACGGCCGCCTAGGTCTTCGACCAAGACTTCAGTGCAATATTCGCGAGCGAAGACTTTTGCCATGACTACGGGGCTTTGAGTTTTGCCTAGGGACGCGAAGAGGTCAAAATGGATTGTCTCGCTTTTCAAATGGCCGCTGATTCTGGGGACGAGTGGGCGGGCGGCGGCGTGAGCCATTCGCGCGGCGAATACGACTTCTGTTCTCGCGACGGCGCGCAGGCGCTGAAAGCGAAGATCGAGGCGTATTGGCGCGAACGCGGCCAGAACGTGATGATCGCCTTACAAAACGTCGGCTTTCACCCAGCGATCCGGGCGGCGCGCTTTGATGTGCGCAGCGACATGATCAACGGCATGCCACGCACCACGACGCGGAAGTCGGCAGCGCCGCAGGATGTCTTTGTCGAGGATTTCGACGTTGACGCGGATGATCTGAGCTTCGAGTAGAGGAAAGGTCGAGCCTCGGCTTTGATCAGGTAAGCGGCCATGTAGAGTGCTCTCGCGACCAGCGGAGACTCCAATGTCCGATGACCTCGCCGCGCCGGCGGCCTTTGAAATTCCCGAAGGCTATACAGCGCTGGATTGGCGGCGCGGGTTCGTGCGTCAGATCGGGCCGTTGTACCGGCGAGTCGCGGACGGCTCGTACACGATGGGCTTTCGCGTCGAGGACCATCACACCAACGGCATGAAGAACGCGCACGGCGGCATGCTGATGAGCTTCGCCGACATGGCGTGGGGGCATGTCGTGTCGGTAGAGACCTCATCGTACTGGGTGACGGTGCGGCTGACGATCGACTTCCTCTCCAGCGCCCACCTGGGCGACTGGATCGAGGGCGCGAGCGAAGTGCTTTCGCGGGAGGACGATCTCTATATCGTCCGCGGCCGCATATGGTCAGGCGAGCGCACGCTTCTTGCCGGCACTGGCGTTTTCAAGCCAATTCAGCGCCGCGACCCGAGGCCGGGCGAAAAGGCGTACGTGACTGAGCCGGGCTAGCGCCGAGCGCTTAGCAGGCGTCCTTGGTGTTGAGGACGGCCGGAATCGTCATCAACAGAATCCAGAACTCGCCAAGCCACGACCATTCTTCCAAGTATTCGCGGTCGTAGCGGATACGCCGTTCGTAGCCAGTGCTTGACCGGCCGCTGACTTGCCAGAGGCCGGTGATGCCCGGACGCACGAGCAAGTAATAGCGGCGGTCGCGGCCATAACGGTTGAGCTCGGCGCGGGTGATCGGGCGCGGGCCGACAATGCTCATGTCGCCGCGCAGCACGTTCCAGAGCTGCGGCAGCTCATCGAGGCTGGTTTTGCGCAGGAACGCGCCGATCTTGGTGATGCGCGGGTCGTTGCGCAGCTTCTGACCTTCCTGCCACTCGGCGGCGGCGTGCGGGTCGGTCAACAGAATTTGGGCCAGGCGCTCTTCGCTATCCATGGCCATGGTACGGAACTTCAGACACTCGAACCGCTCGCCTTGGCGGCCAACGCGGGTGTGGCGATAGAAAATCGGGCCGCGGTCACCGCTGCGGATCAAAAGCGCGATGGTGAGGAAGGCGGGGGCGAGGAAAAATAGGGCGATTGCTGCAATAGCGAAGTCGAACGTGCGCTTGAGACGCCCGTTTGCAGCCCGCACCTTGCGGATCAGACGTCGATCAGTGATCCGATGCGCTACCCGCGCCTCGGCCGCCCTAAAGCGTTCGCCCGCATTCTGCCGGCCTCGAAACGGGATCCTGATCGCGGATCCTGTCTCGATCATTTGATTCGCCATCAGTCTACGATCCCCGCCATTCCCTTCGCTAATGGCCGCTTAAGGTTTGGCACGCGCTTATTGTGCATTGCAATCCCAGTCGCTCCATTGGCTAGGGGCTGTACGAGAAACTTGTTTGGAACCGTCGCCCGGTTAGAGTCGTTTACGGTAGTTGTACGCCCAATAGGCGAGTCGATTTGGAGTGTAGCTCTTGGGGGCACTTCGCCGCCCGCAGCCTGATTTGGAACGACGTGAGACGCCGATCGCTTCCTCGCTTCCGGGGGAGGCTCGAAGCGCCCGCGTTCCAAGGTGGCTCGTGGCCTCCGGGCTGATCATCTACTGTTCTGTTTTCTGGATGTTAATTTGGGCGGCTGGCTCGTTCGGGGTCGATCTTGTCCGCGCCGCGTCGGCTGGCGGCCCTTAAATTTCTGTGGCCGCGGCAGCGCTGCCGTCCGGCTTCTCTTAACTCCTGCTCACTAGCTTTCAGAGTCTGGACAACTGCGCCGTCTGCTACCGCGCGCGCCGTCGCCGCCTTGGAGAGCCGCAGATGGATCTGTCGAACAAGCCAGCGGGTGAGCGCCCACAGACATTCCCGCCGCAAGCGCAACATCTTGCCTTTACGATGAATTCTTCCGAACCATCCCGCCAAAGTCGCCGTTCCCGCTTGGTCAATCAGGCGGCGATGGCTGGTTCAGGGGGATATGTTTTGCGCTTCCATCGCGTTCTTTCAGCTTTCGCCGCGTCGCTTATCGCGTTTGCGCCGGTTCACGCCTTGGCGCAGACGCCTGAGGACAGCGTTTCGGTGCGCGAGCGGCCGCGGCCTGAATACGATCCGCTCGGCATGCGCCTCGGTGGCTTCAATCTGAATGCAGAACTCAACCTCGGCGTCGCCAGCACCGACAATTTGTTCGCTGACGTGTCCGGCGCCGAAGAAGAGGACATCATCTACTCGGTGAGCCCGTGGGCGCGTCTGTCGTCAGGCTGGTCGAGGCATGCGCTTTCGGTCGAAGGCGGCGCGACCTTCAAGAGCCATCAGGATTTCTCGAGCGAAGACGCCGATACGCACTTCATGCGCGGCGTCGGCCGTCTCGACATCGGCAGCAATTCTCATCTCACCGGCGCCGTTGGCGTTGCACACGAAGTTGAGTCGCGCACCGATCCTGACGCGGCGCTGCTTGGCGATCCGGTCGAGTATGACCGCACCGACATGTCGATCACCGCGTCTCATACGTTCAACCGTTTCCGCATCATCGCGGAAGCGGCGCAGAGCGAGCAGGATTTTGACGGCGTCGTCGACAGCTTCCGCGACAACGACGAAACCGTGCTGCGTGGGCGTGTTGAAGCTGAGCTGACCCCGCGGATTGGCCTTGTGTTCCAAGCCTCCGCCGATGAACGCGATTACGACAACTCGCCGGGCTTGAATTCCGAGGGCCAAACTTACCTGGCTGGCGCAACCATCAATTTCACCGACCTGATGCGCGGTGAGCTGACCGTGGGCCAGTTCGAGCGCGACTATGACGCGTTCGGCTCCACCGAAGGTCTGGCGGTTGACGCCGAACTGGAGTGGTACATCACGCGCCTCACCACCATCACGCTCAACGCCAGCCGCAATGCAGAAGATGTCGTCGGGGCGAACTCGTTCCTGCCGTACATTGAGGCGGAGGCCGGCGTCCGCGTTGATCACGAACTGCTGCGCAACGTGATCCTCACCGGCGCCGTGCAGCTGGGTCAGCGCGAGTATGACGTGGTCGATCGTGACGACGAGTTCTTTCACGGCGAACTGGGCGTGGATTATCTGATGAACCGCCGCGTCGCCCTCAATGCGCGCTTCCGTCATGACGAAGTGGAATCTTCGGGCGCCGCTGCCTACCGCGACTACGAAGTCAACACGTTGTCGGTCGGTCTCAGCTTCCGCCTCTAGGGCTTCGGCCGCGGAGGCGCTAAGCTCGGCCGGCCCCATGAGCTTGGAATTGCCTATGCCCGCGGCTGCGAAGGCCAGATCGAAAGCCCCGGCCAAGGGCAGAGCCAAAAAGGGCGCCGCGCGGAAACGTGCGGCGCCGGCCGTTTCGCTGCTCAGCGCTCTGGCAGAGGCGGCGTGGGCCGACGCGGACACGGCACTGGCTCAATCCTTGGCTGATCTCGACGAAGCGCAGAATGCCGCTAGCGTGGCGGCGCGCGCCGATGCGCTGACAATGCTGGCGCAATCGCTTGGCCGCGCCGCCCGCGTGCGGGGACTCACGCGGATCGGGCTGCTTGGCGCGCGCATAACCTTCGATCCAAAGCGACATGATCTGAGCGATACCGGCGCGCGAAAGCCGAAGACGGTGCGTGTTGAAGCGCGCGGCGTCGCTCGCGGCGATAAGATTCTGGTCAAGCCGCGTGTCGGCCGTGTTCGGAAGCCGCGCGCATGACCGCGTGGACGCTCTGCATCGATTTCGGCACGGCGTTCTCTAAGGCCGCCGCGGCGCCCGTAGATGCGTGGGCGCGGCTGGAGCCGGCGAGCGTGCGCCCGTTGATGCTGAGCAGCCATGAGCAGGGCGGTAACGCCTTCTTGCTCGACAGCGCGGTATTCATCGATGAGGGCCGTGTGTTGTTTGGCCGGGCGGCGCTGGCGCGCGCGGATGCGCTGGTCAGCAAAAAGCGCATGGCGCTCAAATCGTTCAAGACCCTGCTAAGCGTGAGCGATCTGGACCGCGCCCTCAACACCAATGCGCCGCTCTCCATTGATCCGCATCGCATCTTCCAGATGCGGGATTTGATCGTCCTTTATCTCGCGTACCTGCTGGAAGCAGTAGAGCAGGCGCAGGCTGCCGATCCCGCGTTGGGGGACGCCACCAGCATCAGCCGCCGGTATGCCGCGCCAGCATGGCGCAGCGGCGATAGCGCGGCGATGCACGAAATCGTGGTCAGATTGTTCGGCGAAGCTGAGGCGTTCCGCGCCGCATTGGGGGCAAAGCTTCTGGCGCCGGAGGGGCTGTCGATTTCAGCCGTGAGCAAGGCGTTGCCGAAGGCGACCGCCAATCCACATCCGTTCGAGATGGGCCTTATCTTTGAAGCGACGGCCGCCGCCGCTTATACCTCCATCGGTCTGGAGGACGCCGGTTCGCACTTTATCGTCGTCGATATGGGCGCCGGCACCACGGACATCGCCGCGCTGGCGCGGATTGGCTCGCGGTCGATCGAGTTGCCCGAAGCGCGCGTGACGCTGAAGCAAGCCGGGGACTTTATCGACCGTGTCATCGCCAATCGGGTGGTTGAGAGCGCGTCTTGGGCGCGTGGACCAGTCGAGCAGGGTGAACTCTGGACTGTGCTGATGCGCCAGATGCGGGATATCAAGGAGACGCTCTTTGCCGAGGGCAAGGCGACGCTTCGACACAAGGGACGCCTGCTTTCTGTCACGATGCGCGACATCGAGCGCGATCCTGACTTCCGCGCATTTCAGAAGAGCTTGATGGAAGCCTACAGTCACGGTCTCGCGGTCGTACGCGATGACGCTGGGGCGCGTGGCCGTGCCGAGGTGCAGGCGGTGGCCGTCGGCGGCGGCGCAGCGGCCCCGTTCATTCGCGATATGATCAACAAGAAGGCGACGCGTTCGAAGCCGCGTGTGACGCCACGCACGGCGACGCCAGACTGGGCGCACGCGCGCGAGTTTGACGGGAACCTCGCGCCGGTGTTTCCCCAGCTTGCCATTGCGATCGGCGGGGCCCTAGCGCCCGAAAGCATGTTGGCGGCGCGGGGCGGGCTCAGTCCGGCCGCAGCCGACCAAAGCGATACGCAGCCGGCACGCGATTGACATAGACGCCCGTAGCCAGCTGCGGCCGGCGTTGCAAAGCGCGCATGGTGTTGCGAACAGCGCTGACCGGCGTGCGGTCCCAGGCGGTCACCACAATCGTGCGCTCCGCCATGCTCGCAATCACGGTTCCCTCGGCGTTGCCGAGAGCGGGCGGGCAGTCGAGCACGATCAAATCATAAGCCCGCGACAGTTCTTCGATCAAAACTGAGAAGCCAGGCGCGCCGGTCAGCGTGCGCCATGGGCTGAGCAGGCGCCCGGCGGGGATGAAGTGGAGGCCGGTCTCTTCCTCTTCGGCTAAATAATCGCGCCAGCTCTCCGGCGCCTGCGCGGCTTCCAGCACGCCTTCATCGACGTCGTAGCCGAGCGCGCGGGTCAGCGAGCGGCGGCGTAGATCGCAATCGAGGACGATGACGCGGCGTCCCTGCTGGGTGGCGCTAATGGCGGTGCACAGGGCGGCGGTGGTCGCGCCTTCATTCGGTATCGCCCCGATGAACGAGAGCACTCTTGTCTCGCCAATTGCGCCCTGCAGGTCCCTGAACGCGGTCGCGAACGCGGACGACGGCTGAAACGCCAAGCATCCGACGGGGGTGCGCTTGTCCGGCGGCAACTGCCTGAGCGCGCCCGGTGTCAGCTCAGGCGACGCGCCCAGAATCGTATAGCCGCGGTGCTTGCCGAAGCTGGAGATTGACGTAACCCTATTGCGGCTGAGCTCGCGCAACAGCCCAAAGCCGAGCCCCACAGCCAGCCCGAGGGGCGCCCAGTAAACGGCGGTTGCAGCTGGTCGGACGCCGCCTGCCAGATCGTAGGCTATGCCTACGGCCGCCAGGATAAGTGTAATGAGGACGACAGCCAGCCATTGGCGCTGAATCGCGCGGCGGAGGCGGCCGACCACAAGCGATTGCGAAGGACGCCGCCGTAGCGTCGCCGCCCCAAGCGTACCGGGCTCGTAGCGCCTCCGGTCGCCTATAAGTGGTGACGCCAAAGACTTGCTCCCCTCGCCAGCGAGCCTGTGTGCGATGACTGAGCCGCCCGCGCAATCCCAACTCACATCATGCGGCCGAAAGGGTGAGGGCGGCGCGTGTCCGTGCGCCGGTTCTTTATCCACAAGTAGGACTGCTTACTAACAGCATTTCTCGCTTGGAGGGCGCGCTGTGTCGGAAGAACGCGGGCCATAAAAATTAACCGCACAACCGGCGTGAAGCGTTGCACTTTCCGTTGGGATTTCTAATCTGACGTTTGTCAGGGCTCAGGATAACCAATGCTCATCCAGATGCCTCGCGGGTCAGCAGACCAGCAAGGTTCGCAGAATGCGGAAGCGAGTAACGCTTTTGAGGAGGCGCTTAGGCGCGATCTCGCCAGCGCACCCGTGGTTTCGTACGACGCCGTTCTCGGCGGCTGGTCGAAGCGAGCGCTCGATTTCACGCTGACGTTTCTGAGCGCGCCGATTTGGATCGTCGTAATGCTTGCCGTGGCGCTGGTCGCGAAGATCCGTCACTCCGCGCCTGTGTTCCAATCGTTTGAGCGCATTGGCTACGGTGGGCGCGTCTTCAAATGCTTCCAACTGCGGATCGATCCGCCGTCGGCGACGATCGAGCGCTTGCGCGTGGCTGGCGAACCCGATGAAACGCCAGCCAACGATTGGTCGCTGATTTCGGTGCAAGCTGAAGGTCCGCGGGCCAAATGGCGCCGCGCGCTCGAGCGCCTGCCGCAATTGTTCAATGTGCTCGCCGGTGACATGGCGTTGGTCGGGCCGTCGCCGCTTTCGCGCGATGGGCTTGAACCGCTGAAGACCGCGAAGCGATACTATCTCAGCGCTCGCCCTGGCGTCGTGGGCATCAGCGCTATCGTCGATGCGGACGAGGAAGAAGCGGGCCAATACAAGATTTACGCGCTGGCTTGGTCGCTCTCTACCGACGCGTTGATCATGTGGGACGCGTTGCGCTCGATGCGCGATCGCGGCGCATTGTGGAAGCCCAGCTTCAAGCTCGCCAAGGCCCGCGCCAATGTTGCCGCTAGCGGCGAGCGGGTGGTCGTGCGCCGTCGCAGCGGAAATTGAGCGCCAGAAACGGCGTAAATCTTGCGCAAATCCGAGACTCGGGCCCTTTGCATCAAGGGCTGTGGATGAGCGCGTTTGGCTGATCTGATTTTTTTCGGGCACGACGCCCACGATCCGGCCGTGCAGCGGCGGATCAAGGCGTTTGAACACGCCGGCGCATCCGTGCGCGCTTTCACCATGCGCCGTGGGCCGGCCAAGGCGATGCCATGGGAGAATGTCGACCTCGGCGAAACCCGCGACGCCGCTTTTGCCCAGCGGATCGGCGCACTGCTGCGAGCGCGCCCTATTATGCGCCATCATCGCGATGCGCTGCGGCACGCTAAGGTGTTCTACGCGCGCAATCTCGACATGCTGATGCTGGCGCATTGGGCGCGTCGGATGAGCGGCGCATCAGCGAAACTCGTCTACGAGTGCCTCGACGTTCATCGGTTCATGACGCGATCCGATCCGCTTGGCGCCGCGATGCGGCACACTGAGCGCAAGCTGCTCGCCGATACATCGCTCGTGGTGGTGAGCTCGCCAGCGTTCGTGCGCTCGTACTTTGACACGTATCATCCTGGTCGCGCGCGCACGCTGTTGGTTGAAAACCGTTTGCCGTGGGGCTTTGCGTACGGCGCGCGGCCTACCGAGGCGCCGGAGCGCAGCGGTCCGATCCGCATTGGCTGGTTTGGCAATCTGCGTTGTCGGCGGAGCTTAGCTCTGCTGCTGGCGTTGGCTGATCGTTTCCCAGACCGCGTCGCGCTGTCATTGCGCGGCGTGCCAGCGCGGACTGAAGTCGGCGACCTGGAAGCGCGTATTGGCGGCCGGCCCAATGTCAGCTTCGGCGGCCGCTATGGCTGGCCGGAGGATTTGGCCGCCATCCATCGCGACGTCGATCTGGTCTGGGCCGGCGATTTTCACGATCCCGGCGCGAACTCCAAATGGCTGCTGCCCAACCGGCTCTATGAGGGCGGCTATTATTGCGCGCCGCCGATCGCGCCGTCGGATAGCGAAACGGGCCGATGGATCGATGCGCACGGGTTCGGCTTCACGCTGGCCGAGCCGATCGAGGATTCGCTGCCAGCGATGATCGACACGCTTGATCGATCCCGCATTGCCGCTGCGCGGGCAAAACTGGCCGCGACGCCGGACCAGGTGTTCTTGCAGCCTAAGGATGAGCTGAAGGCCGTGATCGACGCCGCGCTGACGGAGCGGGCGCCGTGATCAAGCCGGCGCTACTGATGCTGCTGACCCGGCACCCGTATGCTGAAAAGAGCGGGCGCGCGACGATGCTGCGGCATCGCATTGAGCAAGCGCAGCTGAGGTTTGAACCGCGCATCGTGGTGTTCGGCTCGCCCTCCGGCGAGGCGAGTGATGCCGGGCTCACGTTCCTGCCGTTGGCTAATCCGATTTCGGCCGCGCTCAACGCGATGCGCTTGGGCAAGCTGCCGATGCAGACATGGCTTTATCATAGCGCTTCGGCGCGGGCCGAGGTGGCGCGCCTGGCGGCTGCGGTGAGGGCGCCGGCTGTGTACGTCGACATGCTGCGGCTCGCGCCGCTGGTGGCAGACATCCCGCGTAACGTCGCCAGGATCATCGATTACGATGATCTGCTTTCGGTCCGCTACGCGCGGGCGGCTGGCAAGGATTACGAAGTGATGGGCTTCATGGCGCGGCGCGTTGGGCCGCTCGCTGGTGTCGCGCGCGCTTTCGCGCGTCCGCTGCTGAGGGCGGAGTCTGCGCGGTGCGCTGCCTATGAGCGCGCAATGCTCGGGGTGGCTGACTTGGTGCTGTTCACGTCGCCGCGCGAAGCTGCTTCGCTTGGCGGCGCCAACGTGATGGCGGCGCCGCCGCTGATTGCGCCGTATCCGTCGGCGCCGGCGCCGGGCGAGCGGCTCATCTTCCTGGGCAATCTGCATTATGCCGAAAACATCGTGATGCTGCGGGCGTTGGCGGACGCGGTGCGGACGCTGGAAGCAGAAGGCGCACTTCCGGACGACGCGATCATCGAAGTCGTCGGCGATCACGCGCCCGAACTGGCCAGCGCGTTCGACGCGCGACGTTTCCGTTTCCTCGGCCGCGCGCCTGATCTCGCGGCGCTGTCTGGCGCTGGCGTGTTCTTGGCGCCGGTGGTCGGCGGCAGCGGCGTGAAGCTCAAGGTTCTGGACGGTATGGCGCTTGGCTGCCCGGTCGTCGGCACGGCTAAAGCGTGCGAGGGCCTGAGCGCGCGGCACAACCGGGACCTCATCGTCGCGTCCGATGTCATCGGTGTTCTGCGCACCGCCATCGCGCTGCGACGCCGCACGCGGTTGAAGCTGATGCTGGCCCTACGAGCGCGCGGCTACATTGAGCGCGCCCATGCGCCCGCGATCGGCGCCGTCGTGGCTGACGCGATGGCTGAAGCAGCGGGGCGCGCCGCCAACCGTTACGAGACGCTGTAGTACGATTTCGATTGATAGAAATAGAGGCTGTCGGCGTACGATTGCCAGTGCGGTAGCACGCAATTGAGCGCGATGCCCAGCACCTTGCCGCCAGCGTTCTCCGTTTGCGAAACCGCCGAGCGCACTGCGCCGATGGCGGAACGGCCCGCGCGGGCGACCAGCACGGTGGTGTCGGCTTGCTTCACCAGGATGCGGGTTTCGGCTACGGCCAGGATCGGCGCGCAATCGAGGATGACCAAGTCATAGTGGGCGCGCAGTTCGCCGACCAAACGCTCCATGGCTTCCGAGCCGAACACATCACGCGGCGTGAAGCCTGAAGTCGCGACCGGCAGAACGTGCGCGTCCGAATTCGGATCGCGCACGATTGCCGAGCGCCACGGCGCTTCGCCGGCCAGCACTTGCAGAATGCCGACGTCGGTTTCGATGTCGATGACGTCGTTGATCGATTGCTTGCGCAAATCGCAGTCGACGACACAGACTCGTTGGCCGGACATAGCCGCGACACGCGCCAGACACATCGAGATCGTGGTCTTGCCTTCGTCCGGCAGCGCCGAGGTGATGGCGACGACCTTCACCGAGAAATCGAGTTTGGAATAGACGATGACCGTGCGTAGCACGCGCAATGCTTCGGTGAACGCCGACATCGGCCTACCGACAAGATAGCCGGATGGATGGCGCTCTGCTGGCGGCATTTGGCGCATCATCCGCTTCGAGATCGTGGGGATCGAGGCGATGGCGGGGTAACCCACCTTAGCTTCCAGATCGTCTGCGTTCTTCACCGACTGGTCGACGATTTCGGCGATGACGCCGGCGCCGATGCCCATCATCAAGCCAAGCGCAATAGCGAGCGCTAGCGCGATGCGCAGTTTCGGCGACGACGGCGACGTCGGGCGCGAGGCGTAAGCGAGCAGGCGCGCGTCGGAGACGCTGAGCTGATCCTGGTCGGCGATTTCCTGGTAGCGCTGCAGGTAGCTCTCATAGACTTCGCGGCTGGCGGCGGCTTCGCGCTCAAGCTCGCGCAAGCGCACGCTTGAGCTCGAATTGCTGGAAAGATCGCCGGCGGCCTCGCGCATGGATTGCTGCAGCGTTTGCAGGCGGGCGCGGGCGACCGAGACCTCGTTGCCGAGGTTGACGGTGATGCGCTGAATTTCTCGCGTGATCTGCGTCTCTATATCTTGCCGTTCGGCCCGCACGGCTTGCACGGCCGGATGGGTCGGCAAATAGCGGTTTTCGAGGTCCGATTGGCGGCGGGCGATCTCGGACTCGCGTTCACGCAAGTTTCGGACGGTTTCCGAGTTGAGCGCGTTGCCGATGCTTTCAAGCGGCGCGCCCGAGGTGCGCAGCTGTTGGATCTGGCTGTACCGGGCCTCGCGCTCGGCCAAGTCGGCCTGCGCCTGCAGCACTTGCGTCTGCACGTTGGTGATCTGTTGCTCCTGCAGGGTCGAGCCTTGGGCCGACATCAGGCCGGACTGGACGCGGAAGGTTTCCGCGGCGCTTTCCTTAGCCTGGACGTCGTCGCGGAGTTCCGCGAGGCGGCGTGAGAGCCAGGAATTGGCGCGCTGGGCGGTGTCGACGCGCTGGTTGACTTGGCTGGCGATGTAAACGTCGGCGTAGGTGTTGGCGATCAGCTGGGCACGTTCGGCGCTGGTCGAGCGTGCCGTGATCTCGATGACGTAGGTCATGCCGCGGCGATTAACGGTGAGCGCGCCGGCGAGGCTATCGGCGATGTCATCGGTTGAGAGCACTTCGCCGCCCGCACGCTGGCTTTGCAGGCCGAGGGCCGAGGCGAGTTCCGTCATCAGGGCCGGTGAGCGCAGCAGCTCGATTTCGGAATCGATAGCCGACGATTGCAACGGTAGCGACCCGACGACCGCTTCGGAGTCGAGCACGCGCTCGGTGCGCGGGTTGATGATGAGCAGCGACGTCGCGGTGTAGGACGGCGTCTGCAGGATCAGGAACGTGAATGCGGACGCGGCGATCGTGATGCCGACCAGCGCCATGATTAGGAACCGGCGACGCAGCATCTGCATCGCGGCGGTGAAGCCGAACAATTCCGCCAAGCCTTGCGGCGCGGAACCATTGGGTGAGGCATGCGAGCCGATCGGCTCATTCATCTTGTTCATTGGTGCGCAAAAGCCCCGCTTCCGGCGCGGAAAAAACGCCGCCAGGAAACAGCGTCAACCTAGCACAAAGGCGCGGTTGATGTCGTGTCCCGTTGAGCGTTATGCATGCTCCGCGCCGCTTTTAGTGTGTCGTTTGCACTGCTTTTTCGCGTGATGCGCGTCTGACGATTAGAACAAACGCTCACCGATGCGGATCGTGTCGCCGGGCAGCACCGGTGTTGCGATCGTCAGCGGATACGAGCGCTCTTCCGCTTCGTTCGCGTGGCGGACGAACACCCGGCCACGATTCGCGCGATAGGTGAATCCGCCAGCGGTCGCGACGGCGTTCAGCACCGTCAGGCTCGCCGAGTACGGATAGGTGCCAGGACGCTGCACTTCACCGAGGATGAAGAACGGACGGTAATTGGCCACCTCGACGCTGACATTCGGCGCGCGAATAAATTCGCCCAGCGCATCCTGCAATCGGAGCGAGAATTCCCCGATGGTGAGCCCCGCCGCCTCGACGCTGCCCACCAGTGGATAGGCGATCGTGCCTTGCGAGCCGACGACATACTGGCCGGTCAGCTCTGCTTCGTTGAACACCGTGATCCGCAGTTGGTCGCCAGCGCCCAGCCGATACTCTTCCGGCTGCGCCATGCCCGCTGGCGCACTCGCCGTGGTTGAGCATGCGCCGAGCAGGCCCGCGCCCGCGCCGAGCGCCAGTCCACGCAGAAGCGTTCGACGGCTGTGCCAGATTGGCGATGACATGTGGTGGTGACCTCCAGAGTGCCTTTAGCCTTAGGCCATGCAGGTCCAGCCGCAAAGGACAGACCGGTCGCGGAAGGTTAAACACAAGCGCGGCAAATTTCCGCGTCGCTCACCGACTGCGAGAAATGTCGGTTGGCCTGGGTTAATAAGCGCGCCCTGTGGACAAATGGTCCCGCGCTGGCCCGCGCCCGAGGCCGCGCAGCCAAGCCTGCTCGGCGAGTTTTCCGCATAGGTAGAGCCCGGTATCAAGGGATCGGAAGGTCGAGAGCGCGGCGGCCGGATCGCGTGCCTTAACAGCGCTGATCAGCCGTCGCCATTGTAGGCGCTGATCGACGCTGGTCCGGTGCCGTCGCAACGCGCGCTGTTCGTCAGCCGTCAAAGCTCGAACCGCAGCGATAGCGTCATCGCTATCGCGCAAACGCTGAAGGTCGGTCTCGCTGTGATCCTTGCTGAGGGAGCCGGCGCGCTCCACCGAGACATAACCGGCCTCGCCGCAGACTTTGAAGCGTGCGCCGTGCGCGAGCGCGCGTGCATAGAGTTCGTAGTCTTCGCCGAGCCGCATTTCCGGCTGGTAGCGAAGTTCGTGCGCCTCAAGAAAACTCCGGCGCATCAGTGGCTTCAGGTAGCCCAGGTCAAGTGGTCCTTTGACGCCGCCCATATTGCCTTCGACAAAGGCGGTGAATGTTAAAGTGCGCGGCGACAATGGTGAACACGTCCACATCGGCGTCGCGGGTGAAGTGGTTCTGATTAGCGCATCGCCAAAAAAGTCGGCATCGCCCGCGTAAGTGTGCAACGCTGCGAGACGGCCAGGGATGAAAAAATCATCAGCGTCTAGGATGGTCAGCCATGGCGCTTCGGTGGCGGCGATTGCGATGTTTCGTGCAGCGGAAGGTCCGGCATTGGAGATCTGCGAGATGGCGATGACGCGGGGCTCACGCGCGGCCAGCGCCCGCGCCAACGCGGCGGTCCCGTCGGTCGATGCATCGTCGACGATACAGATTTCCACCGCCTCGGGTTCGGCCAGCGCCGACAAAACCGCGCGTTCCAGCGTCGCCTCAGCGTTGAAGGCGGCGATCAGAACAGCCGTGCGAGTGTCATTGGAAACGGACATGAGCGGCGCAAACTTAGGTCAAATGCTGCGACGCGTCATGCGCGCACGCGCCACACGCTCGTGTTTAACCATCTTTATTCCGGGCAAATCGAGCGGCCTTCATACGCCGGGGCGTATCCGATGCACGAGACCGTCAGCCGCCAAGGACCCGCCCATGGAAGGATCGGCCCGAGCCAGTCAGTGAGTGTTTCAGAATTCCATAGGTGCAGGTAGAGCCGCTGCGGCGCTTGCGGCAACGGTCCGCGGGCGCCCGTTTCCTCGTGGACCATGCGGCCATCGACGTACCAGCGGATCGCGCGCGGCGTCCATTCAAAGCCGTACGTGTGTTGTGCGTCGGCAGCGTCGAAGCCAAGCGGCATGGTGGTGATGCGACTTTCGCCGCGATAGAAGTAGGTAAACTGGATTGAGCGCGTGTCGCGTCCGAGAATCTCGATGTCGATTTCGCTCCAGGTAATTTCAGCGCCCGGGCGCACGTAGGTGAAGAATCCGGTCACGAGACCGGAGCCGCGCGGGACGCGCATGCGGGTTTCGAAATAGCCGTATCGGTAAACATCCTCCGATTGCAGCTCGCCGGAGGAGTAGCGTTTGTCGCCACCGCGCGATCGCGCAAGTGAGATTTCAGTTCCTTGCGGGACGCGGCGTATTTGCGACCGGCGCCAGTCGTTTGCCGTCCATTCGCCATTCGACCAGCCATCGGCGACGCGCCAACGTGACTCATCCACGACCGCAAGTGTGTCGACGAACGCCTGCGGTTGGGTTTGCTGCTGCGCATGACAGGGGCCGGTCCCCAGGACGGCGAACGCCAAAGTGGCGGAGCAGAAGCGCGCGAACATCAGGGCAGAGTGCCACATAATCCCCGAGCCGCGCTACTGGCGGCTCTCCTCCGATGTAGGATTCAAGGTCGATGCGCCGGAAGGCCCACATGTTCGGGCGCTTCCGTTTGCCATGGCCGCGCTCTCGCTCGCAGCCCAAACAGAACACGCAGCCACGGCGTGCCGCGGACAAAGGCTGCGTAGATACCCAGAGGGATGAGCAGGGTCACTGCCAGCAGCAGCGGTAATTCGAGCGCTAGCGGGTGGGTCTGCGGGACGAGTGCGTCTGCGACAACGACTAGCACGGTTTGATGCATCAGGTAGACGGGCAGGATTGCGTCGCTTGCCCAAGTGAGCAGGTTCGATGGCTTGGTGAACGCCCACGCGGCAAGTCCGAGCGCGCCGAAAAGCATGCTGGTGGCGTAGGCGCCGCGAAGCGCCCGCCACGTTGCGCCGAAGACGCCTTCATCGGCGCCATGATTGATCATCCACTGCATGGTCAGTGTCACCGCCAGCAGCATGCCGGCAAGGAGCCAGAAAGATGCTTTAAAGCGCAGGAGCTTGGCGGTGAATACCTCGCTCTTGCCGACAAGCAGGCCGAATACGAACACCGGTGCGAAGCGCAAGTGTCCTCCGAGGTCGGGAAACATCAAGCCCGATACCGGATGCGAAGGGATGACGGCGGCCTCTACGAACGCAAACCAGGCCGCGCCCACCAGCGCCAACATCCAGATCGGGGCTGCGTCGATTGCGCGTTGCAGGATGCGGATCAGACGCGGCGCAAAGCGCCACGCCAGCGCTGCCAGCGCGGAATATAAGAAAAGATAAGGCAGAAACCACGCATTGGCGAAATCCGGTAGCCAGACGCTGCCGTCCTCGACGGCGTAGCGGGCGCGGAGCATGAGGAAGTTCAGGTAGCTGACGGGCGCAGCGTGCTCGTTGTCCATGCGCACATAACGCTGCAGAGGAATGAGCACGATAACGGCGAATACGAATGCCGTGAGCAACTTTCCAGCGCGCTCTGCGACGAACGCTTGCGTGCTCATCTTTTCGATCATGAATCGCGCCGCCATGCCGGCGATCAAGAACACCAAAGCCATGCGCCAGGGCGTCAGTGTGTTGATGAGATAGTCGGCCCAGGCGCCCCGATGGACGCTTTGCACGCGCCACCAATCGGGGCTGAATACGAGCAAGACGTGGTAAACAATGAGCAGTAGCAGTGCGCCCACGCGGAGATAGTCCAGATCCGCGCGCCGACCGGGTGCGTCCGCTGCTTTCATGGTTGTCAGCATGCAGCGTTCCCGAGCCAATGTAGCGTCGCTTCGCGCGTTTGGTGCTGCTATCGCTTGCCGCGCTAATCGCGGCCAATTTGTGCGCGGCCGCCAGCCTCCCGCTCTTTTCCTAGCTCGCGGGCGCTTCGGTCAGCGCCGCCTCGACAATCGCAACCAGGGACTCTGACGCCGGCGACAGATTTGCGTTGCTTCTGACCACCGCTTCCCGGGACGACGAAAACAGCGTTATTCCGTCGGAATTTCGCGCCAGCGCTACACGCAATAGCGTCTGTGCAACGCCAAAGGGATCGTCCGCCGCCAGCCCTGTTTCGTCATGGAAATTAGCGGCGAGGGCTTGGTCTGCTTGCAGGCGGCTGAGTACATTGGCGACGCGAGGGCCGAGCACCGAGTGCGTAATAATGCTCACCTTCGCTGGCGCGGAGGCAATTTGGACGATACCCGCTGCTGGAATTTGCGCAATCTGGAACGCGTCAGGATAGCGCATCAAGAGCGCTGCCGTGACATCAGCGTTTGCGGCGACTCCGGCCGCAGCGATTTTGCCTTCGTGCTTTAAGGCTTCCAGCGTGCCGATCAGTTCGTCGTCCACATCTTCCACGCCTGGCTCGTGCAGCAGCAGCGCATCGAGTCTGGGTGTTCCTAGGCGCCTCAGGCTTTGCTCAACGCTGTGCCGAACCTGCGCCGGTGTGAATTGCCCGCGTCGTGCTGCCGCTTCTTTGCCTGAGAGTTTGGCCACCAAACGCTGCGTTCGCGACGGCGGAGAGATGCCGACCTTCGTCGCGATGGTGACGTCGCTCCGATTGGCCGCGAACGCGCCCATCGCCGCCTCGCCTTCGCCCCAGCCATAGACCGGCGCGGTGTCGAAGTGGCGAATGCCGTTCTCATAGGCAACGTCCAGCAGCGCTCGCGTTTCGCGGGCGGTGTACGTTCCGGAGGCAGGCGCGGCGCCAAAGCCGAGGCGAGCTGACGGGGGTGTGGACGGGTCGATTACAGGGCCTCTTGCTGGGTCGTTGCTGGGCCTTGGCGGCCGGGCAGTTTGCATGCAACGCCTTTGCCGCCACCGTTGTGCCATGGCGCGTCGCTGCACAGACGAATATGTCTATCGAAGAGGGAAGGTTGTACCGCTTCGAACAGTTAGCGCCGAGCGTATACACACAGGCGCTGCGTGCAGGGAGTCGGATGGTTAGCAGCGACGTCGCCGGCAAGGAGCGCTTCGCCGTGCTCGATGGCATGCGAGGGCTCGCTGCTCTTGCCGTCATCACCGACCATGTGCCGTCGACATTAATGACAACGCTGTTGCCGGGGCGGTATCTGGCGGTTGATTTCTTCTTTGTGCTCAGCGGATTTGTGCTGGCGCACGTTTACGCTGAACGGTTGAAGAGTGGTCTGACGCTTGGCGCATTCATGCGCATCCGCGTGATCCGGCTTTACCCGCTTTATATCTTGGGCACGTTGGCCGGCGCCGCGCTGGCGCTGCTGTACGCCACGCGCGCGTGGGGTGAAGCGACGCCAGAGAGTGTCGCATCATCGTTGCTGTTTGCGCTGTTTTTGGTCCCGTGCCCGCCGCTGTTCTCGATCTGGCCAAACGCCCCGTTTCCGTTGAACGGCCCGGCTTGGTCGCTCTTCTTTGAGCTTTTCATCAATGCTGTGTTCGCGCTCTTCGCACGCTGGCTGATGCCGAAACTGTGCGTGGTATTTATGGCGATCGGCGCCCTGGCGCTCGTGCCAACCGCGCTCGCGTTTGGCCAACTCGACGGCGGCTTTGCCTGGTCGAACTTCGTCGCCGGTTTCCCGCGCGTGACCTTCGGGTTTTTCACGGGGGTCTGGCTTTACCAAACACGGATGCACGAACGCCTGCCGACGCTGCCGCCATGGGCGGCGTATATGGCGCTGGCTGCGGTTTTCATGATCCCGGGGGAAGGATTCTGGCGTGTCGTGATCGATCTCTCGGCGGTGCTTATCGTGTTTCCAGCGCTGGTGGCGCTGTGCGCCAATTCGCGAGCGCGGGGCGCGATGCTGCGGGCGAGCACCATCGTCGGGACGCTGTCCTACGGGGTGTATGTGCTGCACGTGCCGCTCTGGGGATGGCTCCAGCTGGTCTTGCAGCGGTTCTCGATCGATTTGCCCGGCGTCGCTAACGTGGCGCTCACCGCGGTGGCGGCGCTGGCCGCTGCAGCCGTGCTTCACGCCTGGTACGACAAGCCCCTGCGGCGGCGCCTTTCTCGCAAGCGCCAAGCGAGGGCCGCGCCGACTGGGGATTGACCGCCAGATGGGGCGATTTACGCTCTTTCCGAGAGGGAATAAGCTGGACCGAGCGCCTTGATTGAGGGCATCACGGCCTGGGCAGGGTGTTGTGAAACAAGCCGTCAAAAAACTGGTTCAGAAGGCCGGGCTGCGCCGGCAGCACGTCGAGGCTGCGCGCATGTACGGCGAGCGTCACGCTCTGGCCACCGTGACTCCGTTTCCTCGCCCCCGCGAGCGTGGGCGTATTCTCTGCTACCACTCAGTTGGACAGCCCGAATTCGGCGTCAATGACGTCACGCCGGAGCGTTTTCGCCGTCAGATCGAAGTGGCGCTGGAGCAGGGCTATCGTTTTGTCGCGCCCGCCGAGATCGCCCGCACCGGCGGCAGCCCCAAGGATCTCGCGATCAGCTTCGACGATGCGCTGAAGAGCGTGCTCACTAAGGCCGATCCGATCCTGCGCGAATTCGGCATTCCGTATTCGGTGTTCATCGTCTCCGAATGGTCCGAGCAGAAACTCGACTGGCAGAAGACTGGCGTGCTGAGCTGGCGCGAGCTGGAGCGCATGGCCGCCGACGGCGTCGAGCTGGGCAGCCACTCGGCCACGCACCGCGATTTCGGCGAGATCGATGTCGAGCGCGCTAAGGAAGAATTTGTGCGCTCGCGCGACACCATTGCCAAGCGGTTGGGCTTCGTGCCCAATGTTTTCGCCATTCCGTTCGGCCAGTCCGCCAACTGGACCGAAGCCGCTGACCAAGCCGCACGCGATGTGGGGTTCTCCACCATTTACGCGCAGGCCGAAGAAACTCGCCCCCCCGGCACCATCCCGCGGACCTTCGTCACGCACTTCGACGACGACCGCATTTTCAAGGCGATGTTACGAGGCGCCTACGACCGTTGGGAGGAGTGGACTTGGACCTGGTGAATTCAAGGCCGGCCGTGCAGGCGCCGGTTCACGTCAAAGCAACAACGGTTTCGGTGATCGTTCCCACGCGCGATCGCCCGCACCTTCTGCGTGAAGCGCTGGAAAGTATCCGTGCGCTTGAAGGCCCGGATCTGAAGTTTGAAATCATTGTCGGCGACAATGGTGATTTGGCGCAGACGGCGCTGATCGCGGAATCCGCCGGCGCGCGCCATGTGGACGCCAAGCGTGGTAAAGGCGCGGGCGTCGCCCGCAACGCGGCGCTGGCGGCGGCGACCGGCGAGTACATCGCGTTCCTCGATGACGACGACCGTTGGTTCGCCTCGCACCTCCGCTCCCATCTCGAACTGCTGGCGCGCCGTCCCGATATCGATGCGGTAACGGGTCAGATTGTCAGCGCTGATGATCGCCTGCGGCAGGTTGGCGCCCCTTGGCCGGCGGAGCCGCCAGGTGAGGGCGTGGAATTGCTGCGGCGCATGCTGAGCGGGTACTTCCCGCAAATCGGCTCAGTCGTGGCGCGCGCCAGCGTTCGCGATACGATCGGGTATTTTGATGAGACCCTGATCGGCGGCGAAGATCTCGACTGGCTGTTGCGCTTGGCGCGCCGCAACAAATTGGCCGTGGTGCAAACGAAGAGTGTCCTCTTTCGTGGCAGACCACTCGGCTCGTACGACCAGCTTCAGCTCGACCGCAGCCACTACGATCGCAAAGTGTTTTTGCGTCATGCGCTCCCGGAGTGGCGCATCTGGAAGTCGCCAGTGCATTTGTGGCGCGCCCATTACGGCACGCTGAAGCACTTCTATCGATACTTTGTCGACGCCGCCGTGCGGCGCTCCGCGCGTGGTAAACGCGCTGCAGCTCTGCAGGCAATTTGGTTCGCATTCCGCGTGTTTCCGTTGCGCACGATTTACCACCTTTTCAAGTGGCGCCGTCTTCGCATCGCGTTCCTCGGCGCGGTTCTGCCGCGGAACGTGCGTGGGAGCGAAGCAACCATTACGCACATGGTAATGACGATGGCGACCATGGTTCACGCGTAAGTGGTGAGCGCGCTTGTATCCGCGGGATGCAAGAGTAGGGAATAGCCGGTAATGAGTGCCGCAGAACCCCGTCGGATATCGGTGGTCGTGCCTACGCGCGACCGTCCCGACTATTTGCGCCAAGCTCTGGCCAGCATCCGCTCATTGGAAGCGCCGGACCTTACCTTCGAGATCTTAGTTGGCGACAATGGCGCCGATCCACGTACGCGTGAGGCTGCGGCCGAGTTCGGCGCGATTCATATCCCGGTGGCGACTCCTGGCGCGGGCGCCGCGCGCAATGCGGGCCTAAGGGTCGCCAGTGGCGATTATATCGCCTTTCTCGATGACGATGACGTCTGGATGGACGGCCACGTTCGCCCCCACCTCGCGGTGCTCGATGCCGAACCGGACATCGATGGCGTTATGGCGCAAGTCGTCGCCGTGGATGACGCGTTGCGTGTGCTGGACGAACCTTGGCCGAGCCGCGCGCCGCGCGACGGGGACGAACTCGTGGCCGCGATGCTCAGCGGCTATTATCCGCAGATTGGCGCCACGATTGTGCGTGCGAGGGTGCGCGACGACGTGGGCTTGTTCGATGAAAGCCTGCTCGGTGATCAAGACTGGGATTGGCAACTGCGCGTCGCTCGGCGACGCAAGCTCGTCTACACGTCGGCAACATGCGTTTATTTCCGTCAGCGGCCGCCGGGTTCGTATGACGCGCTGCGCCTTCGCCGTCTCGGTTTTGGTCGCCGGGTTTTCTTCCGCCATGCGCTGCCTGAATGGCGCGTGTGGAGTTCGCCCAAAGATCTGCTCGGCGCTTACCGCAATGTGATGTGGCAGTATTATGAGTATTTCGTCGACGCCGCCGTCGAGCGTGCAGAGCACGGCCAGCCTCGGGCCGAGATTTGGCGCGCTATTTGGGGCGCGCTTCGTACATTTCCGCTGCGCGCCACTTTCCATCTTTTGGCGCCGAAGCCTCTGCGCGGTGCACTCTGGACATCGCTGACCGGACGCCATCCGCCGCCTCCCGTTGTCAACGCGCACTGATATGGCCGCCATCGACGTCCTGGTCACGGCCTACAACGCCGAGGCGACGCTGCGCGAGGCGCTCGACAGCTTGCTTGCACAGACTTTCAGTGACATTCGCATCGTCGTCCTCGACGACGGCTCCGCTGACGCAACGCCGCAGATTCTCGCGGACTACGACGCTAAGGAAGATCGCGTCTTGGTCGTCACCCAACCCAATGGCGGAATCGTCGATGCATTGAACGCTGGCCTTTCGTACTGCACCGCCGAGTATTTTGCGCGTCTCGATAGCGACGATGTCTCGCTGCCGGAGCGGCTAGGCAAGCAACTCGCCTATCTTCGGTCGCATCCCGACTGCGTCGCGGTCGGCGCAGAGGTCTTGCATATCGACGCAAACGGCGTGCTGCTCACCGATTTGCCAGATCTTGCGCCGGTGGAGTCAGCTGACGCCGCCCGCGCGCCAGGGCGCGAGCCCTATCTCATCCATTCAACCATCCTCGTGCGACGCGCCGACATGGAGGCGATCGGCGGTTATCGGCACTCGCCGTACTCCGAAGACAGCGACCTATTCTGGCGGCTGGCGGAGCGGGGCGCGTTGTTCTCGCTGCCGGAGGCGCTGTGCAAGTACCGCGTTCACGGCGCCAGCATATCGAGCACGCTGGTCAACGGCCGTATCATGGCCATCGGCTCGCAGCTCAGCGCGTTGTCCGCGTGGCGCCGCAAGCGCGGGCTCGCCGATCTCGAATTTCCTCGTGAGCTCACGGCGGAGCTGCGGCACGCCGGCGCGCTGGATGGCATGTACGAACTCGGTGCGCGGCTGATCAACGCTGATGAGCGCGATCACTTCCGCATTTGCGTCGCCGCTAAGATCATGGAAATGGCGCGCTATCGTCCGTATGAGCCTGACGCCGGCGACTGCGCCTTCATTCGCGCGGCGCTGCCGTGCGGCAGACACTTGAGTCCGAAGAACCAAAAAGAACTCGGCTGGTACGTCACTGTCACCGCGGCGCGCTTGGTGCGGAAGGGGTTGTTCGCCGAAGCCCTGGCGCTGACGCCGCCAGCAAGCTACCCCGTCGCCGCCGCCCGCGTGCTGCTCTCGCGCTAGCCTTTAGCGGCGCGTTTTAGCCATTCCGGCAGCAGCGTGTGGCTGATCTCGCTCGCCGGGCTTGCGAACACACCGGCGTCGCGCAGTTCGCGCCAATGCGCGATGCGCTGCTTCAGCGGCAGCACGCCCATATAGCTCTTCAAGAATTGCTCTATCGGCCAATTGCCGCCGAAAATATCTTCGTGACGCCAGTCCGGCTCGCCGAAGGACGGCTGCTCTCGTGCTTCGAGCATTGCGCGATTATCCAGCGCCGGCAGCTCGGCCGCGCGTGCATACACAGCTTCCAGCCAGCCCAGCCAGCCCGGTGTGTTGTGCTCCTTGGCGACCGCAACGCGCGCCTGCTCGCCGAGGTGCGCGCGCTTGGCCGGATCGTCGATCAAGTCGCTCAGTATCTGCCGGTATTGATCGAACGACGTCGCCTGCAGCGTGTTGCCGACGAGCGCCACGTGATTGATGCCGAAGATGCGCGTCTCTTCCGGGTACGTGAAGATCGTCACCGACGGCGCGCCATACCCGGCCGCTTCCATCAGCGAAGTGGACGAGACGAAGGGGTAGGAGTCGACGTAAATGTCTGCCGCCTCGAAATAAATCTTCGGGTTGGGTAGTTCCGGCGTTGAGCGGATGCGATCCCCAAAGCGGGCGCGGACTGGCGCCCAATCTTCCGGCTCGTCGGCGCCGACGACAAGCAAAGTTGCGTTCGGGTGCTGCTCCAGCACCGGGGCGTGAATGTCGGCGAAGGTGACGCCGTGCATCGTCTTGTATTTGAGCTTGCGCGCGGCGGAGACGAGCAGCGTCGTCGCCGGATCGATGCCGAGCTCGTGTTTGGCCTCTTCGCGCGAGCGGGTGCGCACGATAGCTTCAGACAGCGTCGGCATCAGAATGCTGCGCTCGGGCGATAACCCGCGGCGCGCAATGCCCAGATCAAGCGCGGCGTCGCGCAAGCTGATGGTGAGGTGCGAAATGCTCGGGCCGTACCAGAAGAGGTGGTCAGCGTGGTTCAACACGAGGACCGGCGGGTGTTTTTCCGGTTGAGCGAAGGCGATCAGCGGGATCACGTCTTCGCAGTGTGTGTGCAGGATGACGAGATCGTAGCCGCGCGCCAGTTCACGCAAACGCGCCGCCCATGCCACGAAGCCGCCGGGGCTGCGGTTGAGATAGGTGACGCGGTTGCCGAAGCTATTAGTGACAAATTGCGGCACCGGGCCGTGCTGCTGCGTCAGCACCAGCGAGTGCTCGCGCCCGCTGTCGGCCGCGACCCACTGGCCGAGCATCTTCGTCAGCCCGCCGACGGCGGCCATCTGCGTGCCAACTTGCAGGATGCGGCGATACTCTTTCATGGGTGTCGGCGCCGGTGCGAACGGCAAGCTGTCGCCGATCGCGACCAGGACTTTCTCGGCGCGCGGGCTCCAGAAGATGCCGGCGTGGTTCTGCACCGGGATGTGCGAAGCGACAGCGCAATGCACCGCCGCCGCATCCAGTTGGCCCTGCGCCAGATAATCCTGCGCGCGCGTTAAATAGTGCTCGAACGCGGCGAAGTTCGCGGCGATGCGGTCTTCTTGCATCGCGCGTTCGCGCGGGGCCGTCGCGGTGATGGCGGTTTTCATATCAGCCGCTGAACGTGACTTCTTCCGGCAGCTTCAGCACGCCATCTTTGACATAACGCTTCAGCCATTCCGGGACGAGGTAGCTCGCCGCTTCGGCGTTGCTCTTGAAGCCGCCTTGGCGGCGCACTTGGCGCCAGTGTGCGAAGTGCTGCTTGGGCGGCATCATGCCGATATAGCTCATGACGACGCGGATCGTCGGCCAGGCGCCGCCGAAAATATCCTCGTGACGGATATCCGGCTCGCCGAAAGAGGGGCGATCGATGGCTTCCAGCATCGGCCGGTTGTCGAGCGTCGGCAGCTCCAGCGCCCGCGTGTAGACGCCTTCCATCCAGCGCAGCCAGCCCGGCAGATTGTGCTCGCGCTGCACCGCGCTGCGCGCGTCCGTACCGAGCTTCTCGCGCAAGGCCGGGTCGGCGATCAATTGCGTGAGCATGGCGCGATACTGATCGAACGATGTCGCCTGCATCACGTTGCCGACCAGCGCAACGTGATTGATGCCGAAGATGCGCGCCTGTTGCGGGTAGGTGAAGATCGTCACCAAAGGCGTGCCGTAGCCGGCCGCTTCCATTAGGGATGTGGACGAAACGAACGGGAACGAGTCGACGTAAATGTCCGCCGCTTCGAAATAGACTTTCGGATTGGGCGTTTCCGCAATCGAGCGCAGCCGGCCGTTCACCGCCGCTTGCACCGGCGCCCAATCCTCATGCTCGCCCGCGCCAACCGTGATCAGCATAGCGTTTTCGTGCTGCTTCAGCACGTCGGCGTGGATATCGGCATAGGTGAGGCCGCCCATGGTTCGGTACTTAGCGCGTCGCGCCGCGGAGACGAGCAAGACGGTGTCCGGATCAATGCCCAGCTGACGCTTGGCTTCTTCGCGTGAGCGGGTGCGGACGATGCCTTCCGCCAAGGTCGGCATCAGGATGTTCCGCTCGGGCGTGATGCCGCGGCGGGCGATGGAGATATCTTGCGCCGCGTCGCGCAGGTTGATGTTCAAGTGCGCGATGCTGGGGCCGAACCAGAACAGGTGATCCGCATGGTTCAGCACCAGCACCGGCGGGTGCTTGCTCGGATCGGCGAACGCGATCAGCGGGACGATATCCTCGCAGTGCGTGTGCAGGATGACGAGGTCAAAATCCTTGGCGATCTCGCGCAGCCGCAACGCCCAGTCGATTTGGCTGCTGGGCCGATGGTTGAGCTTCTCGACTTTGCGGCCGCCGCTGGCTTCGAACACGTCGTGGACGAATTGCGGCGTCGGTCCGCGATGCTCGGTCAGCACCAGAGTGTGCTCGCGATCCTTGTCGGCGCGCACCCATTGGCACAGCATTTTGGTGTGGCCGCCGACGGCGGAGACTTGCGTGCACACTTGCAGAATGCGTTTGATCTCGGTCCGCCGCGGACGCGCCGGCGCTTCCGGCTCAAGCCGCCGGCCGATCTCGTTCAGCACCTTCTCGGCACGCGGGCTCCAAAAGATGCCGGCATGGTTCTGCGTTGCGACGTGCGAAGCGATGGCGTAATAGGCGGCCGCCGTCTGCAGGTCGCCTTGCGCCAGATAATCCTGCGCCTTCAGCACGAACGTTTCATACTCGGCGAAGTTGCGCGCGAGCCGTTGTTCTTTGTCGGTCATCGCCGGCGCGGAGGGGGCCTCAACCGACGCCATCGCGGACCTCGCTCAACTGCGCGGCCTCCGCCGCCTCGACGCGCCACTCTCCGCTTTCGTGGAACACGCCCCAGACGCCAGCCGAGAAATCCGCGTGGCGCACATGGAAGCGGCCGCCGATCTGGCCGGCCAGCATGTGTCCGTCGGCGTCACGCACGACGACGTTGCAGGTGTAGAGATCGCTGACCAGCTTCAGCGGCGGCGTCTTCAATTCGATCACGCCTTCGCCCTCGATGTAAGGCAAAGCCACGCCATCGGTGAGCGACGAGAATGTCATGCAGTGGGTTTCGTCGTCGCGATCGAGGCCGATGCGGATATCCGGGCGATCGATGCGGCCTTGGGTTTTGTAGCGAAGCCGCACGCCCATGCGCTCGCCGAAATCGAACACGCTGGCTTCTTCGCCGCGCCCGTTTACGAACTGCACGTCTGTGAAGGAGATGCGGCGGCCGGCCTCGCCTTCATCGAACCACGGCACGTCAGCCAGACGGCTGTCGGCCTCGTACATCTTCAAGCCCTCGGCCGTCGGCCCGTCGAATACGATCTGACCTTTCTTCAGGTAGATGACGCGATGGCACATGGTCTTGATCGAGAACATGTTGTGCGACACGAACAGGATCGTCGCGCCTTTGCGCTCGAGCTGCTTGGCGAAATTCATGCACTTGCGCTGGAACGCGAAGTCGCCAACGGCGAGCACTTCGTCCAGCAGCAAAATATCCGGATCGAGGTGCGCCGCCACCGCGAAGGCGAGGCGCACATACATGCCGCTCGAATAGCGCTTCACCGGCGTATCGATGAATTCCTCGATTTCGGCAAAGTCGATGATGGCGTCAAACTTGGCTTCGACTTCCTTGCGGCTCATGCCGAGGATCGAACCGTAGAGAAAGACGTTCTCACGGCCGGTCAGCTCGGCGTGAAAGCCGGTGCCGACTTCGAGCAGGGCGCCGAGGCGGCCGCGGATGCGTATACTGCCGGTCGTTGGCACGGTGATGCGGGACAGGAGCTTAAGTAACGTCGATTTGCCGGCGCCGTTGAGGCCGACAATACCGACGTTCTCGCCGCGCTTGATCTCGAAGTTCGCGTCTTTCAACGCCCAGAACGTGTTGCGCACGTTGCGTTCGTTACGCAGCTGCTTGGACGCGAACATGTCACGTACGCCGGCGGCGATGACGTCGCGCACGCTGTCGTGACGCTCCGAGCGCTGCAGGCGCTTGTAGCGCTTCCCGACGCCGCGGGCGGAGATGGCGAAATCGTCCATCAGATCACGTCCGCGAAAGTGCGTTCCATGCGGCGGAAGAAGACGAGGCCGCCCGCCAGCAATAGTACGATCACCGTGCCGCTAATGGCCAACGCGCCGAAATTCGGTTCGCCCTGGTCGAACACCGCCCAGCGGAAACCTTCGATCACGCCGACCATCGGGTTCAACGAGTAGAGGCCCTGCCATTGCTCCGGCACCATCGAGAGTGGGTAGACGATCGGGGAGGCGTACATCCAGATTTGGATGATGAAAGGCAGCGTGTGCTTGATGTCGCGGAAACGGACGTTGATCGGCCCCAGCCAAAGCCCGATCGAAAGCGCCAGCAGGGCTGAGATCATCATAAGTGGAATGACCAGCAGAATCTTGGCGCTCGGCGCGATGCCGTAGATCGCCATCATGATCAGCAGCACGACGAAGGCGATGCAGAAGTCCAAGAGCGGCGAGATCACGTTGGCGAGCGGCATGATCAGGCGCGGGAAATACACTTTCCGCACCAGCTCCGCATCGGTGACCAGGCCCGTACCTGAACGGCGCACCGCTTCGGCGAAATAGGTCCAGGGCAGCACGCCGGCGAACGCGAAGATCGGGTAGGGGATGCCCTCCGAGGGCATGCGCGCGAAATAGCCGAACACGATGGTGAAGATCGCCACCGCGAACAACGGCTGTAGGATCGCCCAAGCGGCGCCGAGCAGCGCTTGCTTATAAAGCACCTGAATGTCGCGCATCATCAGCACGACGAGCAGTTCGCGGTAACGCCACACGGCCCCGAGATCGAGGTCGAGCCACCCGCGGTCGGGGCGGATTTCGACGATCTGCGGCGCAGTCGTCGGCGCGGGGTGCGCCTCTGCCGTCACTAGGCGCAAGCTTTCTTGAGCGCTTCGACGACAATGATTTGCTCCTCATCGGTCATCGAATGATAGAGCGGCAGGATCAGGCGGCGATCTTGCGCAAACTCAGAATTCGGCAGGTCCCAGCCATTCTTGTAAAGGTCTTCGCGGTGCGCGCACATGATGCCGCGGCGGCTGGAGACGCCAGAATCGAGCATCGACTGCATCACCGCGCGCTGGTCGCAGCGTTCCGGCAGCGTCACCGAATAGGATTGCCAATTGGAACGCTTGTTCGCGGGCTCGACCGGCGTCTCGATGCCGATATTGTTTTGCAGCAGCTCGTTGTAGCGCGCGGCGAGGCGGCGGCGCGTTTCCAGAATGTCCGGCACGCGCTTTAGTTGCTCGCGGCCGACGGCGGCTTGGATGTCCGTCATCCGATAATTGTAGCCCAGCACCGGGTGGGTTTCAAAAATCACCTGGTTGGAACCGTGGCGCACCGTGTCCGGCACGCTCATAGCGTGTTGGCGCAGCAGTTTGAATTGCTTGTCATAGGCTGGATTGCGCGTGGTCAGCATGCCGCCGTCGCCGGTCGAGACAATTTTGCGCGGGTGGAAGCTGAAGGCGGCGATGTCGCCGCGCGGGGCGCCGATCTTTTCCCACTGGCCGTCGATCTGGATTTCCGAGCCGATGGCGCACGCCGCGTCTTCGATCACCGGCAGGTTGTGCGCCTTGCCGATGGCGACGATCGTATCAATGTCGCACGGCATGCCGATCTGGTGGACGCAGAGGATCGCTTTGGTCTTTGGCGTAATCGCGGCTGCGATTTTGGCCGGGTCCATATTGTAGGTGTCGAGTTCGACATCCACGAACACCGGCTCGGCGCCGCAATACTTCACCGCGTTCGCCGTCGCCACGTAGGAATGCGAAACAGTGATCACTTCATCGCCGGCGCCGACGCCCACCGCCAGCAGCGCCAAGTGCAGCGCCGTCGTGCAGTTCGACACCGCCGTCGCGTGCGGGGCGCCGACGAATTCGGCGAACTCGCGCTCAAATGCCGCCACTTCCGGGCCTTGCGTGACCCAGCCGCTCATGATCACGCGCGAAGCCGCTTGCGCTTCGCGCTCGTCCATCAGCGGCTTCATCAGCGGGATCATCAGGCCACGTGCTCCTTGTTGGCGCGCCACCATGTCACGAGGCGCTCTAGGCCCTCATCGAGATCGACTTTCGGCGACCAACCGAGCAAGCGCTTGGTCTTTTCGATCGAAGCCAGCCGGCGCGGCACCGCGTTGACCTTGCGCTCCGGGCCGTATTCCGGCTGCAGCCGCTTGCCCATGACGCGCATCAGCGCCTCGGCCAGTTCGTTCAGATCGGTCTCAACGCCGCTGGCGACGTTGAACACTTCGTCCGAAACGTCAGAGCGCAGACCCGCGACGTTCGCGGCGGCGATGTCGTCAATATAGATGAAGTCCATCGAGGTTTTGCCGTCGCCGAGGATCAGCGGCGGCTGGCCGGCTTCGATGCGCTCCATCCAGCGGATCAGCACTTCGGTGTACTTGCCGTGAATGTCCATGCGCGGGCCGTACACGTTGAAGTACCGGAACGCGCAATACTCAGTGCCGTACATGTCGTTGAACGAGCGCAGCAGGCCCTCGAGCATCACCTTCGACGCGCCGTACCAGGTGCGGTTGTTGTACGGGTGATCTTTCTCGGTGGTCGGGAAGCTGTCGGCCATGCCGTACACCGAGGCGGACGACGCCGCGACGATGCGCTTTACGCCAGCGAGATGCGCGGCTTCCACCACGTTGAACGTGCCGTCGCACATCACTTCCAAAGCTTCGCGCGGGTGTTCGGCGCACGCGGTGATGCGGATCGCGGCCATGTGAATGACGGCGTCCATGCCTTTGGTCACGCGGCGGGTCGCCTCAACGTCGCGGATGTCGCCTTTGATCAGCTCAACGCGCCGATCTTTCAGGATTTCGGCGACATTGTGCATCGAGCCGCGAACGAGGTTGTCGAAGATCACGATCTTCGCCACGTCTTCGCGCAACAAGAGGTCGATCGTCGTCGAACCGATCAGGCCGCAGCCGCCGGTGACGAGGATTTTCGCGCCTTCGATGTTCATCGGGCGATCCCCGTATCCTTCTTGTGCAGTTCGATCACCGCCGCCGCTACTTCGGCCTGCATTTCAGCCGTCAGCTCCGGGAACATCGGCAGCGAAAGTTGCTCAGCCGCCGCCTTTTCCGCGTGCGGGAAATCGCCGTTCTTGTAGCCCAGATCTTCGTAGGCCGGCAGGTTGTGGATCGCGATCGGGTAGTGGATGCCCGATTGGATGCCCTTGGCATTCAGCGCGTCTTGCCACTCTTGGCGCTTGGTCGTGCGCGTCGAGTAGATGTGATAGACGTGGCGGGCTCGGTCCTGCACGAACGGTGTTTCGACGCCCGTGCCCGCGAACAATGCATCATAGCGCTTCGCAGCCGCACGGCGTGCTTCGGTCCAGCCTTCGAGATAGCGCAGCTTCACGCGCAAGATGGCGCCTTGCATGCCTTCAAGGCGCATATTGTAGCCCTTGAGCACGTGCATGTATTTCTTCTCGGCGCCCCAATCGCGCAGCATGCGGATTTTGCGCGCATATTCGGCATTGTTGGTCGTCGTCGCGCCGCCTTCGCCGTAGGCGCCCAGATTCTTGCCGGGGTAAAAGCTGAACGCCGCTAGATCGCCGATGCCGCCGACGCGCTTGCCGTTCCACTCGGAGCCATGCGCTTGGCAGGCGTCTTCGATCACGATCAGATTGTGCTTCTTCGCGATCGCCATGATCGCGTCCATGTCGCAAGCTTGGCCGTAAAGGTGGACGGGCAAGATCGCCTTGGTCTTCGGCGAGATCGCGGCTTCGATCTTGGCCGGATCGATCAGGTATGTGGCCGGATCGATGTCGACGAACACGGGTTTCGCGCCCGAGTACCAGATCGCCGCAACGGACGCGACGAACGTGAACGGCGTCGTGATCACTTCATCGCCCGCGCCGATGTCGGCGGCGAGCATGGCGAGGTGGAGCGCGCTGGTGCCGTTATTGACGCCCATGCAGTGCTCGGCCCCGCAATAGGCCGCGAATTCCTTCTCGAACGCCGCGACTTCGGCGCCGAGCACGAATTGCGTGTTGTCCAGGATATGTTGGATAGCCGCGTCGATCTCCGGTTTGATCGAGAGATATTGCGACTTCAGGTCAACGAAAGGGACGCTCACAGAACTTTCTCCGCGCGGGGAAGGTGGATGGTTTCGCCGCGCGCCTTCATGGAGGAGGTTGCAGCTTCAATGATTTGGATGACGCGGAGGCCGAGGCGGCCGTCGCACAGCGTTTGCTTCATTTTGTCGATGGCTTCGACGAAATCAGCGGCGCCAGCTTTCAGCGCTTCTGATTCATCTAGTTTCGGCGCCCACATGTCGCCGGTCCGGTAGCCGACGCGCATCTGATAGATCTTTTGCGGATCGTCGGTGAACGAGACGCCCTTATCGTAGATCTTAAGCTTTTCCGACGGCTGCAAGTCGTCATAAACGAACATTTTCTTGGTGCCGCCGACGAGAACCGTGCGCACCTTCACAGGGGCGAGCCACGAGCAGTTCACGTGCGCGATCGCGCCCGAGTCATAGAACATCGTGATGTAGGCGAGGTTTTCTGGCGTGCCCGGGAAGTGGTTGATGCCGCCAGCCGAGACCGCGACCGGCTGCTCGTTGAGCAAGTAATCCAGGATCGAGAAATCATGCACGGCGAGATCGCTGATGACGCTGACATCGCGCTGGAAGAGGCCGAGGTTCACTCGGGTTGAATCGTAATAGAGGATTTTGCCCAACTCATCGTTGGCGACGAGGTCTTTCATCTTCTTCACGGCGCCCGTGTAGATGAAGGTGTGGTCGACGTGCAGGACGAGCTTCTTCTTCTCCGCCGCTTCGACCAGCTGGCGCGCTTGCAGCGACGTTTCCGTCATCGGCTTTTCAAGCCAGACGTGCTTGCCGGCCTTCAGCGCCGCCATGCCGAGTTCGAAGTGCGTCGACACCGGCGTCGCAATGGCGATCGCGTCGATCGCCGGGTCGCGCAGCATCTCTTGGAAGTCGGTGGTCGTCTTCACGGCGGGGAAGCGCTTGTTGACGAGTTCGAGCTTCTTCGGGTCGAGGTCCGCCACAGCGGCCAGCTCGGCGCCTTTCAGCTCCGCGAAGTTACGCACCAGGTTAGGGCCCCAATACCCGTAACCGATAACACCAATCCGGATCATTCTGATCGTCCTGCTTGCTTCAGCGGGTCTGCCGCGCCGTTTCGTTTGTCTCGTACATCGCCAACGATCTTCGCAGGCACGCCGGCCACGATCGCGTAATCTGGCACGTCCTTGGTCACCACGGCGCCCGCGCCCACAAGCGCGCCGAGGCCCACGGTGACGCCGCCCATGATGGTCGCGTTGGAGCCGATCGAAGCTCGTGTCTTGATCCGCGTTTCCACGACCGACCAGTCCGCCTCGCTCTGCGCAGAGCCGTCCTCGTTCGCCGCTTGCGGGAAAATGTCGTTGATGAACATGACGCCGTGGCCGACGAAAACCTCGTCCTCGACCGTCACGCCTTCGCAGATGAACGTGTGCGAAGAAATTTTGCAGCGGGCGCCGATATGGGCGTTTTTCTGGATTTCCACGAAGGCGCCGACGCGCGAACCGTCGCCGACTGAGCAGCCGTACAAGTTCACGAGCTGCGGATGATGGATCATCACACCTTCGCCCAGGCGAACATTGTCCGAAATCGGCATCTCAAAACCCTAGCGCGAAAGTTGCGCTTCCCGTCGCAATTTCCCTGCCGCGTTATGCTTAATGGGCGCGCGTCGTGAATCGTCCAAAAAGTCGCGGAATACCGCCCTTTTGAACAAGCCGAGTGGCGTCTCCAAGCTCTTGCGGCGCTAGGGAGAATTTCGCGCCTATTGGGACTGTGACGACACTTTGCGCAAGGAATTTCCGGCCGGTGCGGCGACATCGCCGCGGACAAACGCAGTGAGATCGTGGAAGCACGCCGCCGCCGAAAAGTGCGTATTGGCGCACGCCAGCGCTGCCGACGCGAGCGCGGCGCGCTGTTCATGTTGGCCGAGCAAGTTAATGCACGCTTCGGCAAAGCGCGCCGCTTCGTCTTCAAGCGCCATTGCGCTTGCGACCTGGCTCTCGACGCCTTGCGCCGTCACTGAAGTGCCGACTACGGCTTTGCCCGCCGCGAGCGCCTCGATCAATTTGATCTTGAGTCCCGAGCCGGTGTAGAGCGGCGAGATCACCACGCCGGCTTTGGCATAAAGCGGCGCCAGATCGCCGACGACGCCCAACATGGTTACGCCCTCCGGCGGCGCCCCCAATCCCCGCGCCACCGAGCCTGCAACTTTCAACCGCGCCGCTGGCCGTTTGGCGCGGATCAGCGGCCAAATTTCCCGGTAAAACCACTCAAGTCCGACGATATTTGGCGCGGTGTTGCTGCCAACGAAGAGGAGGAGATCATCCTCCCCAGGCTGCGGCGCGGCGACCGGCTCGGCCGCGTGCGGCGCCGTCAGTACGATGCGGTCCGGCAGCGCCGCGCGCACCTTGGCGGCTTCCTCATGCTGGATAGCGATCACCGCGTCGGCCAAGCCGAGCATTCTAAACTCGTCCGCCGCGGTGATCTTCACCGTGTTGGTCTCGGCCGCGTCCGCCACCCGCGCCGACATTAGATCGTGCATGATGATGGCCGAGCGGCCTGTGGCGGAAAGCGCATAGGGGGCAAGCGCCGAGGTGAAGGCATAGTCGCAGAGCACAGCGTGCGCCTCGGGCGCGGCGTGGAGGGCGATCCACAAGCGATCGGCGCGCGTCGCCGCCGCGCCTTGCGCGTATTCGGCCGGTTGACTGAGGCCGGTGACGCCGACTTTGCCAAGTTGCCGGTCGGCCACAGCCAGCGCCGACGCCGCCCAAACGCGCGGATCGCGCGCCAGCACGATATTTCCAATGCGAAACCCGCCATGCACCAGAAAACGGTCGAACGCGCCGATCTCTGGACGCAGCCTCAGCATCGCCCAGCGGCCGAAAATCTTCGGCGACGCGCCGAGATAATCCACAGCGTAGCCGGAATCCTTGAGCGCGCCGGCCAGCGCCAGCACGTAGGCCGAGCTGCCATTGGTGGCGCCGACGATGCGTTGGCGCGAGATCAGTGTAACGCGGGGCTTGCCACCTGAGCGCCGGGGCGCCGCCCGCGAAAACCGCGCTTTTATTGGGTCTTTGAGCAGTCGGAGAGCGGAGGGCCGGGTCATCGCCGCCTGCACTGCGCCGCCAACATCGCGCGCCTTCAGCGCTGCGATCAGCTGGGTGAACGCCCGCGCGTCGGCCCGCGCCGCCGCCCCGCGTCGTAGTTCGTTCGCCAGCTCCGCATCGCCGCCGGCATCGAGCTTGGCATAAGCGACATCGAGCGCCTCGATGGCCCCGAGGTCGAGCCGATGCGAGATTGAGGCGTCGTGCTTGCGATAGAAATAGCCGAGTTCGGGGTAAAGCCGCAGCTTTGCTCCGCCGATCAGCAGCCGCAGGACCAGCTCGGAATCCTCGCCGATGCGGAGGGTCTCGTCATAGTGAGCGCCAAGCTCACGCCGAAACACCGGTTTCAAATAGCCAAGCGCCGGCCCGGCGCCCAACAGCCGGTTGCTCCGCTCGTACGCCGCCGTGTTGATCCAACTCGGACCCGCCGCCAGCGCCCCGCGCAAATGGCCGTGAGGCGGCTTCTCGACCGAGTCATAGAAGGTAAGCAGATCGTCGGCGGCGATATCCGCGCCATCGGCTTCGGCCGCATTGATCAGGGTCTCCAGCCGTTCCGGGTGGATAAAATCGTCATTGTCCACCACCGCGATCCAGCGGCCGCGCGCCCGCGCCAAGGCGCGGTTGCGCGCCGCCCCCGGCCCAGTGCGTGAATTTTCGCTCGTTACGAGAACTAAACGCGGATCCCCGTTCGCGGCCGCTTGCGCGCGCGCTAGGCTGTCATCCGTCGAGCCATCGTCGCTCACGATAAGCTCGAGCGACGTTTCGGTTTGGCGCAGGACCGAGCGCACAGCGGCGGCGATGTGCGCCGCCCCGTTCAAATTAGCCATGATGACGGACACGCGCGGCGCGGCGTCGCTCGCTTTCATAGGTCGGGCCTGCCTCTTCGCCGCCGGTGCTGCAAGTTCTGCTCCGCGTTGGTGCGGTATGGGGAACTTCATTGCCACCCCAAACCCCGGCGCCTAAGTACAAGGCTATGCAATTGCTGCGGATGTTCGAGCGTCCCGCGCCGCCCGCCGCGAAATTTCCCGCGGACCGGGTAGGATTCGCCATCGGCGATATCCACGGCCGCGCGGACCTGCTGGCCGACATGCTCGCCATGCTCGAAGCGCGCGCTAATGAAGAGACGCGCGCCGGCGGACCGCCCATTGTCATTTTCCTCGGCGACTACGTCGACCGGGGCCCTGACAGCAAAGGCGTCCTCGATCTATTGCTTGAGGGTCGTCCGTTGGGCTGCGAGGTGCGCTGCCTCAAAGGCAATCACGAGCAATCGATGCTCGGCTTTCTCGATGATCCGATGGCGTACCGCGCCTGGCTGCTGCAGGGCGGGGCGGAGACGCTGCTCTCTTATGGTGTCCAGCCGCCGCCTCCGGTTGGCGCTGAGGAGCATGACTGGATTGGCGTCGCCCAGCTTCTGATGGCCAAGCTGCCGCCCGGCCATTTCGATTTTCTGCAAGGGCTGGAGCGCTACGTCGAACTGGGCGACTACGCCTTCGTCCACGCCGGTATTGATGCCGGCCGCCGGCTCGATGAACAGACCGACGAGGACCTGTTCTGGGCCCGGGCCGCGTTCATTGCTTCCAAGCGGCCGTTCTCGCACCGGATCGTTCACGGCCATACGCCGGTCGAGCAGCCGTATGCCGATAGCCGCCGTGTGGCCGTCGATACCGGGGCCTACGCGTCCGGCACCCTGACCGCGGCTCGGCTAGAGGCCGACCAGCTGAGCTTCCTCTCCGTCTCCCGCCGCGCCCGCTGAAGCGAGCCCCCGCGACGCCCGGCCCCGCTTGTTCGCCCGCGCGGCGCGGTTTACACCCCGCTCACCAGCGAGGAGATTTCGGACATGGCGCAAAGCGGCGCGCACGGGAACATGGACATCCAAGACCAGAAGGACACCTACCACGGCTTCCTGATGGCTTCGATTTGGGGCGGCGGCTGGATCATCCAGTCAGTTGCCTTGCTGACCCTGGCGTTCGCCATCGGCGCTGGCTGGTGGCCCGGCCTTTTTGCGTTTGTCGCCATCGGTGCAGCGCTCGGGCTCTTCTTCCGCTTGTCGAGCGTCTATTGGGCCGCACAGATCGGGCTGTGGGTGTTTCTCGGCGTGGGCGGCCTAATCGTGCCTGCGCTGACCGGCATGATGGGCTGACGCGTTGCGGATCGCGGTCCTCAAGGAAAGCGCGCCCGGGGAGACGCGTGTCGCGGCGACGCCTGACACGATCAAGAAAATCGTCGGCCTCGGCCATACAGTGATAGTCGCTGCCGGCGCTGGCGTCAGTGCTAGCGTTCCGGACCAACTCTATAAAGACGCAGGCGCCGAGATCGTCGCCGATGGCGGCATTGGCGCCGCTGATCTCGTCGTCAAAGTCCGCCGCCCAAACGATGCCGAAATCGGCGCCATGAAAGCCGGCGCAGGCTTCGCTGCATTGCTTGAACCATATGGCGACAGAACCGTTATCGAGCAGCTGGCTAAGGCCAAGATCGACTCGATCGCGATGGAGTTCATTCCGCGCATCAGCCGGGCTCAGTCGATGGACGCGCTGTCATCGCAAGCGAACCTCGCCGGCTATCGCGCCGTCATCGAAGCCGCCGAGCTTTATGGCCGCGCGTTCCCGATGATGATGACCGCTGCCGGCACCATCGCCGCGGCCAAGGTGTTCGTCATGGGCGTCGGCGTCGCCGGCCTGCAGGCGATCGCCACTGCGCGCCGCCTCGGCGCCGTCGTCACCGCCACCGACGTGCGTCCGGCGACCAAAGAGCAAGTCGCCTCGCTCGGGGCCAAGTTCATCGCTGTTGAGGACGAAGAGTTCAAGCAGGCCGAAACCACCGCTGGCTACGCCAAGGCTATGAGCGCCGAATATCAGGCCAAGCAAGCAGCGCTCGTGACTGAACACCTCGCCAAGCAGGATGTCGTCATCACAACGGCGTTGATCCCCGGCCGGGCCGCGCCGGTTTTGGTCACCGAAGCGCAAGCGAGGGCAATGCGGCCTGGCTCCGTCATTATCGATCTCGCTGTTGCGCAGGGCGGCAATTGCCCGCTGTCGAAGCCGGACGAACTGGTCGAGATCGGCGGCGTCAAGATTATGGGCTTCACCAATTTGCCAGCGCGCCTGCCGGCTGACGCCTCTTCGCTCTACGCCCGCAACCTGCTCGCGCTGTTGCCGCTCCTGACCGACAAGGACAGCAAAGCTTTCGCGCCGGCTTGGGATGACGAGATCATCAAGGGCGCCATGCTGACGAAGGCGGGGGCCATCGTCCATCCATCCCTGGTCCCAGCGAGCGCCGCATGAACGACGTCGAATTCGCCGAGAAGTATTACACCGCTTGGAACGCGCGTGACCTCGATGGAATCCTTGCGCTTTACTCCGAGGACATCGAGTTCTCGTCGCCCTACATCGCCGCGCTCGGCTTTTCGTATGACGGCGTCATTCACGGCAAAGCCATGCTGCGCGCCTATTTCGAACGCGCACTCGAACGCGCGCCGCAACTGACGTTCACGCCTGAAGAATTGCTTGTCGGCGCGCGCGGGCACACGCTCATTTATCGCAACAATCTCGGTAAGCTCGCAGCCGAGACACACGAGATCGACGGCGTTGGCCTCGTTGTCCGCGCCGACGCGACCTATCAAACCGAATAATAAAAAAGGAGGCGATTGATGACCGGCATTGGACCCAAAGCGGTGGCCATGCTTTTCGCCGCCGCGCTGCTCGCCTCGCCTGCACAGGCGCAACAAGGCCCTTCGATCAGCGCGCTCACCAATTGCGCCGGCGCTATCGGCGCCCACGCCAATATCAATGTCGTGACCTATCCGCAGGGCGCCTCGGGCGAATGGTCGAACGTGCTCGGCCGCATCCTGTCGCAAATGAACACGATGGAAGGCATCGAAGGCATGACTGGCCGCTACGCCGCGAGCGCTGCCCGCACCTACTGGCTGGAGCAGCCGCGCGCGGATCGCGAAGCCGCCGCAACTCAGTGTCGCACCCGGTTCGGGAGCTAGGGCATGGTCGATCCGTTTGTCTTCTACCTGGCCATTTTCGTGCTGGCGATTTTCGTCGGCTATTACGTCGTCTGGTCGGTGACGCCGGCTCTGCACACGCCGCTGATGGCCGTCACCAACGCCATCTCTTCGGTGATTATCGTGGGTGCGTTGATCGCCGCAGCGGCCAATTCGAGTGTTGAGGGCGGCTGGATCGCCAAGGGCTTCGGCGGCCTCGCCGCAGGGCTCGCCGCCGTAAACATTTTCGGCGGCTTCCTCGTCACTCAGCGCATGCTGGCGATGTACAAGAAAAAAGAGAAGAAGTGACGTGACGGCTGCGGAGTGGCGGGCCCTCATCGAAGCTTATCTTGACGGCCGGCTGTCCGCCGAGGCGTTCATGCGCCGTTTTGTCGATGCTTGGCGCATTGCTGGCGGCGCCGTTCCGCGCGCCATCGCCGCGATGCAGACGACGGTCGAAGCCTTCGAAGCGCAAGTGAACGAAGCGCGCGAAGAGGGCGCCATCGATGACGATGAGCTCCGCCAAGCCGCGCAGCGCGCGCTCTCCAATCTGAGCGAAGAGGCGTCGCCGCGCATTGCGCCGCACACGTTCGACCGCACCCGCGCCCGCGAGGACATGAAGCGCTTTCAGGTGCAAGTCGCCGGCTGCGCCGGCGTCGGCTGCCTGATCGCGTTCGCGTGGGTAGCGCTCTGCATTGTGCAAGTGTTCGTGGTGATCGAGTGGGTGCAGCAGAGCTTCGATTGGCCGGCGCTGCCGTCGACCATTGTCGGCGCCGTGCTCGCTTTCGTGCCGGTGATCGGCAACGTGCTGGCTTTCCTTGGCGCGACTGAAATTTGGAACTGGCCCATGTGGGTCGCCGCCATCGTCTTCTTCGCCGCGCCCGCGGCGACATTGCTTTCCGGCTGGTCGCGCTGGCGCCGGTTCGGACCCAGGGGCTGACATGAACGCTGATATCGCCGCGCTGCTCTATCTCGTGTCCGGGGTGCTGTTCATTCTAGCGCTGCGCGGGCTCTCAAGCCCCGAGACCAGCCGCCAAGGCAACAATTTCGGCATGATCGGCATGGCCATCGCCGTGGCGACGACGTTGTGGCTGGTCGGGCCGGACACCACGACGTGGCTCATCATCGTCGGCGCTATCGTCATCGGCGGCGGCATCGGCGCGATGATCGCGCGCTCGATCAAGATGACGGCGATGCCGCAACTGGTCGCCGCGTTTCACTCGCTCGTGGGCCTCGCCGCCGTCGCGGTCGCCGCGGCGGCGTTCTATGCGCCGGCGAGCTTCGGCATCGCCGACGATTCAATTGTTTCGACGTTCAATGCGGGGGCGACGAGCACCGCGATTCACATGCAGTCGCTGATCGAACTCGCGCTTGGCACCGCCATCGGCGCCGTCACCTTCACCGGCTCTGTCATCGCCTTCGCCAAGCTCAACGGCAACATGAGCGGCGCGCCGATCATGCTGCCGGCGCGGCATCTCATCAATATCGGCATAGCCATCGCCATCGTCGTGCTGATCGTTTTGATGGTGCAGGCGCACGGTACGGTGCTTTGGCACTATTGGGCGCTGGTCGCGCTGTCGCTGCTGATCGGCGTATTGCTGATCATTCCGATCGGCGGCGCCGATATGCCCGTCGTCGTCTCGATGCTGAACTCGTATTCCGGCTGGGCGGCCGCGGCGCTTGGCTTCACGCTGGAGAACGTGGCGCTGATCATCACCGGCGCGCTGGTCGGCTCGTCCGGCGCCATCCTCAGCTACATCATGTGCAAAGCGATGAACCGCAGCTTCATCAGCGTCATCCTCGGCGGCTTCGGCACCGGCGATGGCGGCGCGGCCGCTGGCCACGTTGAGACGCGCCCGGTGAAGCAAGGCAGCGCCGACGATGCGGCTTTCATCATGAAGAACGCCAGCAAGGTCATCATCGTGCCGGGCTACGGCATGGCCGTCGCGCAGGCGCAGCACAGCGTGCGCGAAATGGCCGACATGCTGAAGAAGGAGGGCGTGGAGGTGAAGTACGCCATCCACCCCGTCGCTGGCCGCATGCCGGGCCACATGAACGTGCTGCTCGCCGAGGCCAACGTGCCCTACGACGAAGTGTTCGAGCTGGAAGACATCAACAACGAATTTTCGCAATGCGATGTCGCCTACGTCATCGGCGCCAACGACGTCACCAATCCCATCGCCAAAACCGATCCGAAAAGCGCCATCTACGGCATGCCAATCCTCGACGTCGAAAAAGCGAAGACCGTGCTGTTCGTAAAGCGCGGCATGGGCTCAGGCTATGCCGGCGTCGAAAACGAACTCTTCTTCCGCGACAACACCATGATGCTGTTCGGCGACGCGAAGAAAATGACGGATGAGATTGTTAAGGGGCTTTAGGCCCGTAATCGCTGAAGCAATTCTGCGATTGTGGACCTTAGGTGCGGGTGATCGACAAAAGGCCACGAAAAGTCGTCATAGGCGTACTGAATTTCTTCTGGAGTGAGCGCCCGCTCGATCCAAGATTGAATGCGTTCAGTGATCAAGGCAGAGTGCTGGGCAGTTAGCATTTGTGCGCGAACAGTGAGCCACGTCTCAAGCAGGGCTGCCAGTGCCCAATCGGGGTTGGAGTTATCGTTGGCGCGGATACGCGCGTGCGCCTGCCGCGCCTTGGTTGGGCCTATGCTTAGAAGCACGCTGACCCTTCGTTGTTCAGAGGGAGGAAATGACCTCAACATATGCTCGACATACTCTGTCGCCGAGGCGGCCCGGATTGCGACATCGCGATTGGTTTGTGCGCCGCTAAGCTCCAAAGCTCGAATGATCTTGAGGACGTCGGCGCTAAGGAGGCGCGAATAAATCGCGCGTCGGATCATTTAGCCGCCACCTTCGCCGGCCTCAGCAACCCCGCGTCTCGCATCCGCATATAAAGGCCGATCGGGTCCAAATCGAAACCATTCGGCCACGTCGGCGCGCCCATTTCGATGAACACGCGCGCAAAGAACGCCGGATCGTTCAGCGGCTGCACCATCTCGCCGCCGCTGACGAAATGGGGCGCGCAATCGTACTCGCCTTCAAGCCCGTCGGAGAAGCGCAGGCTCAAGCGGCGCCCGTCGAGCGCGCGCACGCGCAGCACATCGACCATCGGAAACTCAACCTGCGTCATCGGGACCTGCAATCCTTTCTAAGCGGCCCTCGCCCTGGGCGCGGAGCCAAGTCTCGCGCAATTCCGCCTGCCGCGCCAGCGCCCAATCCTTCACCATGCGTTTGGCGGTGCGCGGTAAATCCCCGGAAATGACCTCGCGCGTTTCGATCGCGATCAGCGCCTTGGCGCGGCCATATCGGGCATGAAAATGCGGCGGGTTGTGATCCGCAAAATACATCATGATTGAGATGCCGTAGAATTGCGCGATAGTGGGCATGGGGCCGGATCATATTTCCGGAGGCATGGCGTGTCCATTTCCGGCCTTCTCGCCACGCCGCGAAGGGCTCTGAACCGCGTGTCGCCGAAGTTGAAACGCATCGCCATCATCATCGTTGCGGTGGTCGTGGTGTTGCATGTGGCGGCGTATTTGGCGGCGCATTTTTATGGGCGCGCGCTGATCTTTCATCCGAGCGAAGCTGTCGTCGCGCCGAGCATGGCGGGCGTGACCGCGCAGCGGCTCACGACCGAAGACGGCGAGACGCTGGTGGCGTGGTGGTTGGCGCCGCAAGTGGGGCAGCCGGTGTTTCTGTTCTTCGACGGCAATGGCGGCCGCCCGGAAATTCAGGATGGGCGCTGGCGGCGGATCGCCGATCACGGCGCGGGATTTCTCGCCGTCTATTATCGCGGCTATTCAGGCTCTACCGGCTCGCCATCGGAGCAGGGGCTGCGGCTCGACTCGCGCGCCGGCTATGAGTGGCTGGTCGCGCAACGCTTTCAGCCGCGCGACATCGTCATTCATGGCTATTCTCTTGGCTCCTCCGTCGCGGTGCAGCTCGCCGCCGAACGCCCGGCGCGCGCGCTCATTTTGGAAGCGCCGATGAGTGGCATCGACGATATCGCCGCCGAGCATGGCGCGGGCCTCTTCGCGCCGCTGATGCGCGACAGCTTTCGCTCGCGCGACTTCATCGGGCGCGTGAACATGCCGGTGCTGATCGCGCATGGCGACGCCGACACGGTGGTGCCATTCCCGCATGGCGAGCGCATGTTCGCTCTGGCGCGCGAGCCGAAGCACTTCGTGCGCATGACGGGCTCCGATCACGCCAGCTTGGCGCGCGACGGGCTCTATGATCACATCTGGACTTTCCTGGACGCCCACCCCGCGGAGTGAGCATGGCCGAGCCGAAAACCCAACGCACCAAGGCGTCCGTCCCCGCCTTCATCACCGCGGTTGAAGACGAAACCCGCCGCAAGGACGCCAAGGCCGTCGATAAGATGATGCGCGATGTCACCGGCGAGAAGCCCGCCATGTGGGGGCCGACGATCATCGGCTATGGCGAATACGATGGGCCAACCGGCAAGTGGCCGCGCATCGGCTTTAGCCCCCGCAAGGCCAATCTCGTACTCTACATCATGGATGGATACGAGGGCGAACCGCTGATGAAAAAGCTGGGCAAGCACAAGACCGGACGCAGCTGCCTCTACATCAACAAGCTCGCGGATGTGGACGAGGGCGTGCTGCGCGAGATCGTCGTCAAGGGCTGGAAGTCGATGGCGAAGAGGTATCCGGTATAAGCGAAAGGGGAGCGGCGCCCGCCGCTCCCCTTTGCCGTTTTAATTGGCGCGTTTACCAGATGGTGACGCGTTGATCCGGCGGCAGATAGAGCTCGTCTTCCGCCGTTACTTCGAACGCGGCGTACCACGCATCCATGTTCCGCACCGGGCCGTTGGCGCGATAGATGCCCGGCGAGTGCGGGCCGTTCAGCACTTGGTTGCGCATCGCTTCTTCGCGCATCAGCGAGCGCCAGACTTGCGCCCAGCCGAGGAAGAACCGCTGATCGCCGGTGACGCCGTCGATCACTTCCGCTTCACGGCCGCCGCGCGAGATCGTGTAGGCGTGATAGGCGACTTGCAGGCCGCCATTGTCGCCGATGTTCTCGCCGAGCGTCAGGCGGCCGTTTAGGGGCAGGCCGGGCAGCGGCTCAAACTCGGCATACTGATCGGACAGGCGGCCCGTCACTTCTTCGAAACGCGCGACGTCTTCAGCGTTCCACCAATCGCGCAGCACGCCTTGCGCATCGGACTTCGCGCCCTGGTCATCGAAGCCGTGACCCATTTCGTGGCCGATGACTCCGCCAATGCCGCCATAGTTGACGGCCGGGTCGGCGTTGGGATCGAAGAATGGCGGCTGCAGGATCGCGGCCGGGAAGACGATCTCATTGAACACCGGATTGTAATAGGCGTTCACCGTTTGCGGCGTCATGAACCACTCGTCCTTGTCGGTCGGGCGGCCGAGGCGATCGATGCTTTCGTTCCAGTCGAATACTTGCGAGCGTTTGGCGTTGCCGTAGGCGTCGCCTGGGCGCACCTCAAGCGAGGAATAGTCGCGCCAGCGATCCGGATAGCCGATCTTGGGGCGGAAGGTCGCGAGCTTTTCGCGCGCCGCGACCTTGGTCTCGGCCGACATCCACGAGAGCTGATCGATGCGCTGGCCGTACGCAGTGCGCATGTTCTCAACCAGCTCAAGCATTTGTGCTTTAGCGGCGGGCGGGAAGTGGCGCTGCACGTAGATTTGGCCGACAGCTTCGCCGAGCGAAGAGTTCACGGCGCTGACGGCGCGCTTCCAGCGCTCTCGCTGTTGCGGTTGGCCGTTCAGCGTCTTGCCGTAGAAGTCGAAAATCTCCGCATCGACGTTGCTGGGCAGGACTGAAGCGTTGCTCACCACCAGATGGTAGGTGAGGTACGATTTGATCGTCGAAATCGGCGTCGCCACAAACAGCTCGGCCAGTGGACCGATCGCCGTCAGTTCGGAGATCACCACTTCCTGCACAGCGCCCATGCCTGCGGCTTCAAACCCGGCATCCCACGGGAAGTTCGGCGCGAGCGCTCGGATTTCGGCGCGGGTTTTCAGATTGTAGGTGCGCGAGCGGTCGCGGCGATCGGCGCGCGGCCAGTGGCGTTCGGCGATCTGCGTTTCGAACGCCATGATTGCCGCAGCTTTCGCCGCCGGATCGCTTTGGCCAACGAGGCCGAGCGTGCGTCCAATGTGCGCCACGTACGATTCACGCAAGCCCGGGAAGACGCCGTCGGTGCGGCGATAATACTCGCGCTCTGGCATGCCGAGGCCAGCGTGCGTCATGTTGGTGATGTAGCGGTTTGGATTGCGCTCATCGAGGCCAACGTAAATCGCGATCGGCGAGTTCACCGAAATGCCCGGCGACGAGATCACGCGCATCGCTTGCTCGTGGTTCTGGATCGCCGCGATCTGGTTGATCTCGTCTTGCACGGCCGCGAGGCCGCGCGCGTCGATCGCTGCTTGGTCGAGATAGGTGTTGTAATAGTCGGCGATCTTTTTCTGGTTCGAGCCCGGCGCACCGCCGGCCGCCGCGACTTCCTCGATGATCACGCGCTGATCGTTGTCGGCTTTCTCGCGCAGGATATCGAACGTACCCCAGCGGACGCGATCGTCTGGAATTGGCGTCGTGCTCGCCCAGGTGCCGTTGGCGTACTGAAAGAAGTCGTCGCCTGGCCGGACGCTGAGGTCACGGCCGGCGAGATCGACGCCGAATGAGCCGATCGCGGGCGCGCCGCGTGCAGCGCTGCCGCTGTTGGCGCCCGTGGCGCAGCCAGCGAGCAACGCGAGCGACGACACGCCCATCGTGCGGCGAGTCAAAGAAATCATGGAACTTTCCTCCGAGTGTTTTGGACTATTCCGCCGCGGCTATCCTGCGGCGGCCTCCATAGAGGCGTGCGTAGAACCCGAAGAGCCCCCCGAACACGCGCTTGATGTCGACCCCGATCATGTAGAAGGCGGGCGTCAGGATCAAGGTCGCCGGCATGCAGAACAGCACGCCGAAGGCCAGCGAAAGCGCCATCGGCTTCAAGAATTGAACGATGGCGGCGTTTTCCAGCAGCATCGGGGCCATGCCGACAAATTCTGTGACTGAAGTCAGGAAGATTTGCCGGAAGCGTGAGATCGACGCTTCGACGATGCCTTGCTCAGCCCGCACGCGCATGATCTGGAAGCCTGATTGCTCCAGCGCCTCAGCGCGCTCGCGATACTCGCTCGCGTCCCACCGCAGTTGCGCGGAATCCTTCAGCTCGATCGGCGCGTTTTCAAAGTTCGTCTCAGCTGATTGTAGGATCAGGTCCGCGTGCACTTCCAGATCCGGCGCGATCGCGATGTACTCGAACACTTGGCCGCCGGGTCCCGCCACGTCGTGCATCTCAATCGGCTCGCCCTCTTCGTTCAGCGGCGCCGCTAGGCCAGGTCGTTTCACCCGCATCGCGAAATAGCCGCGGATCTGATTGCATCGATCCACCAGCACGACATTGTCGTTCACGACGACGCCGATGGCGGCGATGACGCCAAGCCACGAGAACAGCGCGAAGCTCGTGTTGAATATCAAGTGGCCCACTGTAGCGCCGACAATCGCGAACGGGATGACTGACAGGATCATGATCGGTTGCGCGTAGGAGCGGAACGTCACGGCGAGCAGGAAGTAGATTGCCGCGAACGCCATCAACATCAGCATTTGCAATTGTGCGAAGAACTCGGCTTGGCCTTCCGCTTCGCCGATAGCGCGCCGCGACACTGTCGAGAAACGGTTTTCGAATTCCGGCCAGTATTCCTCCAGCGTTCGCATGATCTCCGCCCGCGCTTCCGCGTTGACGAGATCGGCGGTGACCAGGATCGAGCTCATGCGTTGGCGGCGGTCGAGACCGGTTACGCCAGGCGCGAACTCCCAGGTGGCGAGCGACGCCAGCGGCACTTCACGGCCGTCATTGGTGCGGACGCGGAAGCCGCCGAGGCTTTCCAGCGTACGCCGGTCGTCGCGCGGATAACGGACGTATACGCGCACATCGTCGCCGTCGCGGGGCAGGCGCTGCACTTCTTCGCCAAAATAGGCTTGCCGCACTTGTCGTGTGAGGTCGCTCAAAGTGATGCCGAGTTGCTCGGCGCCCGGAAGCAGCGTGAACTGCAATTCCTCGATCGCCGCGTCCTGGCTGTCGCGCACGGACGAGACGCCTTCGAACTGCAGCAGCCGTGCCTTCAGCTCTTCGACCGCGGCTTCTAGGTCGTCCTTGTTCTCGCCCATCAGCGCCATCTCGACGGCGGGCGAGCCGCCACCGGAGAGCGAGAAGCTGATCTGATCGGCGTCCGGCACTTCGCCCAGCAATTCTTCAAGCCGCTCGGTAACTTGCCGCGAGCGCAAATCCGGCCGCGTTTGCGGCGGCGTCAGGCCGACATAAGCGCGGATCGAATTTTCATCGATGGACTGGCTCCAGGAGCGCACGACGCCGCGCGACTCTTGGTTCGTGTTCGGGTCCATCTGCGCGTACTGCGTGGTTTCACCCTCAAGCGCCAAGCGGGCGGCGTCGAGTTGTTCGGCGACCTGCTCCATGCGCGAGAACGGCGTCGTCTGCGGCAGTTCGATTGACACTTGCATGAAGTCGCCTTCGACTTCCGGCATGAACGTCTGCTTCACACGGCCGGTCGCCATCAGGCCGATCGCCAGGATGGTGATGCCGAGGAAGATTGACCAGGTCAGGTAGCGCATCTTGACGGCGCCGCGTACCAGCGGGCCGTGCAGATTTTTCGCCACCCAGATGACCGAATGAGCGCACCGTTGTTGAATGGCCATCAGTCGGCCGAACAGGCCAGGCTTGTTCGGGTCGGGCAGGGTGACGTGCGCCAAGTGCGCCGGCAGAATGATCAGGCTCTCGATTAGCGAGAATACCAAGGTCGACATGACGACGATAGAGATCGCGCTGGTAAACTGCCGCACATCGCCTTCGAGCAGCATCATCGGGCTGAACGCGATCATGGTGACAAACACCGAAGCCACCAACGGCTTCAGCACCATTTGCGTCGCCAGGATCGAAGCGTCGGCGCCGTGATGCCCGCGCTCTGCCCGCTCATAGATCGCCTCGCCGACAATGATGGCGTCATCGACCATGATCCCGAGCACCAGCAGGAAGCCGAAGACGCTCATGAAGTTCAGCGACACGCCGACATATGGCAGGATGAAGAACGAGCCGGCGAAGGCGGTCATCACGCCCAAGGTCGCCCAGAACGCCACTTTCGGGTGCAGCGTCAGCATCAGCAGCACGAAGATCAGGAAGAAGCCCTGCAGCGCGTTCGAGAGCAGAATGCCGACCAGCGCGTTATAATCTTCGACCTCATTGTAGATGGTCGTGATCTGCACGCCTTGCGGCAGCTCGGCGCGGATATCGGTGATAACTTCCTGAACGCCCTTGTCGGTGTCCCAAATGTTGAAGCGGTCGGCCGTTTGCACCGCGATGATGGCGGAAGGTTCGCCATTCATGCGCGAATAGAGGTTCACATCCTGGAAGCCGTCACTGACGGTGGCGACATCGCCGACGCGCACCGTGCCGCCATCGGGCGTTTGCCGGATGATGATGTTCTCGAAGTCGAGCTCGGTGTCGGCCAGGTTGCGCGCCTGAAGTTGGAAGTTGCCGTCGGCCGTGCGCACCGCGCCGGCGCCGACGTTCAGCGAATTGGCTCGCACCGCGCGCGCCACTTCATCGAAGGTGAGGCCCCACGCCTGCAGCGACGCTTCCGACACTTCGATTGACACTTCGGGCGTACGGACCCCTGTGACCAAAGTATTGGCCGCGCCCGGCTGGAGCGAGAGCCGGTCGCGCAAGCGCTCGGCGGTATTACGTAACTCGCGTTCGTTGATCGAGCCGTGGACGCCAATAATGATCGACCAGTTGCGGCCGACTTCGCGCGCCACCTGGATCGGCTCCATGCCTGCCGGTAGGCCAGAGATGGAATTCACACGCGCCCGGACTTCTTCGGTGACGGCGTCGACATCGGTGCCGCTGTCGATCGCGATACGGACCCAGCCGAAACCCTCACCGGCGCGCGAGCGCACCCAGTTGACGTTGTCGAGATCGGCCGTCGCTTCCTCGATGCGGACGACAACCTGGCTTTCCATGTCTTCCGGGCTGGCCCCCGGCCACACGGCTTGAATGAATACGCCGTCGCCGCGGCCAGCCGGGAAGAACTCCTTCTCCATCTGCTGGAAGGAGAAATATCCTGCGATCACGCAGAACAGCATCAGCAGATTGCCGGCGACGGGATTGCGTCCCCACCAAGCGACCAGGCCCTTCAACATCTGACGTCTCCGGCGTCTTCAGGCGCGAAACGCGCCCGCGCGCTTATCTGCGAATATCCAGTGGTTCTTGCGCCGCCGCCGCCGGCGCGGGTGTTTCGGATTCGCCCGCGCGGTCGATCGGCGTCACTGCCATGCCTTGGCGCGGCGAGGTCAACACTGACACGACGACCCGCTCGCCATCCGCGACGCCCTCCCGGAAGAGCACCTCATCGGCGGTGGTTTGCGCCGCGCGCACTTGGCGCACGTCGATCGTGTTCTCGGCAGTCACCACGTAGACGAATTCGTTGCGCTTCAGCGCGCTGCGCGGCGCCGCCACCAAAGTCTCGCGGCCCGAGCCTTCAAGGCGCGCGGCGACGAACATGCCCGGCGCCAACGGTGCGGCATGGCGCGTGGAGAATGGGTCACGCACTTCGACCACGCCGTAGACAAGACGCGTGCGCGCATCGATCGACGCTTCCGTGCGCACCAAGCGGCCGTCCCAGGTATAGAGCCGCCCGCCGGTCACGCTGGTGATATGCGCGGTGGGGCCGGGGTTCGCCGCTGTTGCGGTGAAGCCGACCGGGATGCGCATGGAGGCCAGATCGGCGTCGGTCAGCGGCACGCGAATTTCCATCGTGTCGGTCGCGAACATCACCGCCACCGGCGTGCCCGGGCCGACATAATCGCCGACATTGGCGCGGCGCTCACGGACGCGGCCAGTGAACGGCGCTCGGATCGAGGCGCGGTTGAGATCAAGTTCGGCTGAACGCAGCGCCGCTTGCGAGGCGGCCAGTTGAGCGCGCGCCTGCGCCAGTTGCGGTTCGCGCACCGCTAGGGGCGGCGGCTCACCACGTCCGAGCGCCTGCCAGTCCTGACGCGCCAATTCGCTTTCAGCTTCTTCGCGCGTCAGCGCTTCTTGCGACTGCGCCACCTGCGCGCGTGCGCGCACGACGGCGAGTTGATAATCAGCTGCGTCGATGCGGGCCATGACCTCGCCTTCGACGAACGAGCCGCCGTCGACAAACTTCGGGCTGGCCCAGACCATGCGGCCGGTGACTTGCGCCGCCAGCGTCGCTTCCACGCGCGGGCGCGCTTCGCCTTGCACGTTGAGCGAGATCGTCGTCGGCCGCGAATGCGCGACGGCGAACTGCACTGCCGGCGGATGCGGGGGCGTGCCTTTTTCCTTGGCCTGATCTGCGGTCGCGAACATCAGGAACATCAGCGCCACGACGCCGACCAGCACCGCCACCGGTGCGGCGAAGGCGATCACACGCCCGATCGCGCCGAGCAGACCGCGCTTGGGCTTTTCATCCGTATCGGTCGCCGATGTCATGTTGAGATCCATCTTGTTCATGGCGCGAATTCCCGGTCTTCGTCGATGCCGCCCGTGCGAGCGCCGCCGCCGAGGGCGACGTGGTAGGTGATACGATTAGAGACGCGCGCTGCGCGCGCGGCGATGAAGCCGCGCTCGGCATCAATGCGGCGCGTGTAGGCGTCGATCAGTTCGAACAAAGTCGCGACGCCGCGCGAATATTCGCGCTCAGCCAATTCCTGCGCTTCGCGTGCTTCTTCGGCCGCGATGAAGAACTGTGCTTCGCGCACTTCCAAACTCTGGTCAGCGCTGATTGTGCCCTCAACTTCTCGCCAGGCGGCGATCGACGTGCGCACGTACTCAGCCGCCGCAGCGCGGCGGTCAGCGACTGTGGCGCGCGATTCTGAGAGCAAGGCGCCGCCATTGAAGATTGGCATGCTGATGCCGGCGATCAAATTGGTGATCATGTTGGCGCTATCGTCGATATTGTTGATCGACGGATTGTTCGGTCCGTCGCTGGCGCCCGCGGTGGCGCGCAACGTCAGCCGCGGCAGCATCGCAGCGCGCGCTTCGTGGATGCGAAAACCCGCCGCGCGCATGCGGCGCTCGGAGGCGAGCACGTCGGGGCGGCGCTCGAGCAAATCTTCCGGCGCGCCGGCGGCGGCCAGTGGCGTCAGTTGCGGCAGCTCGCCCACGGCGCGCAGCGTGCCGTCCGGATAACGGCCCATGATTTCTTGCAGGCGGCGCGATGAAATTAACAGCGAATCTTGCGCCTGCGCTTCGCCCGCTCGCGCCGAGGCCACTTGGCTGCGCGCTGTGCGCAGCGCGAGCGAGGTGGCGATGCCGGCGTCGTAGCGGCGTTGCGTCAGGTCGAGCGCGCGTTCGCGGGTCTGTAAATCTTCCTGCGCCAGCGCCAGCAATTGCTGCGCTTCGATGAGATCGACCCAAGCGCTCGAAGCTTGGCCGGCGACCGAAAGTCGCGCATCGCCCAAATCGGCGCGGGCTGCGTCAGCGCTGAGATCGGCGGCGAGGGCGCGCGAGGCGAGGCGACCCCACAGATCGATCTCCCAGCTGGCGACGACGCTCGAGGTCATGAACTCTTCGCGCAAACGCGCGTCGGAATTGGCGATCGGCGTTTCACTGCGGTTGCCGTCGACACCGACGCTCAAGCTCGGCAACAGATTGCTGCCGAACGAGCCGCGCGCGCGCCAACGCGAGGCGCGATAGCGCGCTTCAACGATTTGCAGATCCGGACTGCCGGCGAGTGCTTCGCGCGCCAGCATCGACATTTCAGCTGAGTTGATATCGTCGAGCCAGGTTGCCGCTGGGGAAGCGGCTAGGTCAGCTGCGCGCTCCGCGCCAATCGCATCGGCCGCGACATAGCTATCCGGCTCAGGTGGCAAATTACGGCCGGCGCAGCCGCTCACGGCGGCCGCCAAGCCCAATCCGATCCATAGTCGCGCCCCGTACACCATGTTCCCTCGCAGCGTTCGCTCTAGCCACCACCCTCTCGAAAGTCAATAAAGAGATATTGAAAATCGATATGGTTTCGTTGTCTTGCGGCCAGGCGCACGTCCCCTGTCAGTTATTGGATGCCGGCGATCCGGGTTTTGGATGCGCCCCATCTTTAGCCACGGTGAACGGTCGGATATTCGCGCCCAACGGCCCACCCTGAGCAAGGACGGGCGAGTGTCGGGCTTTGCGACAGTCCCGCCGCTTGGCGACTCTCCCCCCAGGGCCTAAGCTCGGCCCGGAGATGGCGCTGGATCCCCTGAATGCCGCGCGCTGGCGCATCGACCGGGTTCCGGTCGCCGCCTGGGCTGCGGGCGCAACGGCTGTTTTGGCCGCCATTTTTGCGTTCACGACCAGCGCCTCCGCCGCCTTATTGATGATCCTCGCCGCCGCGGCCTGCTTCTGGGCGGCCCGCGAAGCCCGCCGTTTCATCATTGCGCCGCGCAGCGAGAGCGCCGAACTGCTCGGCCTTGGCGCACTGGCGCCGTTGCTGGAAGCGCTTCCCGATCCGGCTTTGCTGATCGACGCCGAAGCCCGCATCGTCGGCTCCAACGCCGCCGCCCGGCGTCAGATGCAATTCGAAGCGCGCGGCCAGTTTCTGACCTCGATTTTACGCCATCCCGATGTTCTCGAGGCCGTGCAAGCGGCGATGCGCGAAGGCGAAACGCGCGCGGTTGAATACGAGACGTCGACGCAGGTTGAGCGCCACACACGCTGTTATGTCGCGCCGGTGACATGGGGCGCAGATCGCGCCGCGATGCTGGTTTTTCACGATCAAACCGCCAGAATCAGCACCGAACGCATGCGCGCTGATTTTCTTGCCAACGCTAGTCACGAACTGCGCACGCCGCTCGCGTCGCTCACTTTGCTGATCGAGACGATCGGCGGCAACGCTCGTGACAACCCAGTTGATCGCGATCGCTTTCTGGCGATGATGCAAGTGCAGGCTGATCGCATGCGGCGCCTGATTGATGACTTGTTGTCATTGTCACGCATCGAACTCGACGAGCACGTGCCGCCGTCCGACCGCGCCGATCTCGCCGCCGTCGCGCGGGAAGTTCTCGATGCGCTGGGGACGGTGGCCAAGGAGCGCGAGGTCAGTCTTCGTCTGATCGCGCCGAGGGGCTTGGTATCGGTTGTAGGCGAGCGCTTTCAGCTTGCGCAGGTCGTTCAAAATCTCGTCGACAACGCCGTCAAATATACGCCGCCCGGCGGCGAGGTGGTGGTCGAAGTCGGCGCTGCCGGTGACCGCGAGGAGGCCGCCGCGCTCGCCGGCCGGCGTTGGGATGAAGCTGGGCGGATTGCGCTCCTGACCCCGGCCGCGGCGGCCAATCTCTCTTATTCCTTTGTCCGGGTTGAGGATGCTGGCCCTGGCATCGCCAAGCGCTTCCTGCCGCGGCTGGCGCAGCGATTCTTCCGCGTCGAGCGTGAACTCGGCAATCAGCGGGGCGGCACCGGGCTCGGGCTCGCTATCGTTAAGCACATCGTCAACCGCCATCGGGGCGGATTTCTGGTCGAAAGCCAGCCAGGACGGGGTTCCGCCTTCGCCGCCTATGTGGAATCGGCAGGGGAGGACTGATGCAACGCAGGGCCCGTTTCACATCACTGTCACGAAACGCGCCTATGTGCGGGGCTGGTAGGGGACAGTTGAGTCCAGGGGCCAAGTGGGCCGCGCCGAGGGGTTGTACATGGAATTCTCCGGCGCTGAGCGCATGCAGCAGACCACGCCCGCCATGGTCGCCCCGACGGTGAGCGCCTCAAGAGGCTCAATCGTCGGCGCGCCGATCAAGATCAGCGCCCGCGACGTCAACGTCTTCTATGGCGACAAGCAGGCTCTGTACGATGTCTCGATCGACATCCCGGACCGCGCCGTCACCGCCTTCATCGGCCCGTCCGGCTGCGGTAAGACGACGTTCCTGCGCTGCTTCAACCGAATGAACGATCTCATCGATAAATGCCGCGTCACCGGTTCGCTGCAGATCGAGGGCAAGGACGCCTACGCGAAGAATGTCGACGCCGTCGTCCTTCGCACGCGCGTCGGGATGGTGTTCCAGAAGCCGAACCCGTTTCCGAAGTCGATCTACGACAACGTCGCCTACGGCCCGCGCATTCACGGCATGGCCAAGGCCAAGTCCGACATGGATGGCATCGTCGAGCAGTCGCTACGCCGCGCCGGCCTCTGGGAGGAAGTGAAGGATCGCCTCGCCCAGCCCGGCACCAGCCTCTCTGGCGGCCAGCAGCAGCGCCTCGTGATCGCCCGCACCGTGGCGGTGAACCCAGACATCATCCTGATGGACGAACCGTGCTCGGCCCTTGACCCGATCGCCACCGCTCGCATCGAGGAACTGATCGACGACATGCGGTCCAATTACTGCATCGTCATCGTCACCCACTCGATGGCGCAAGCGGCGCGCGTTTCTCAGAAGACAGCCTTCTTCCATATGGGCAAGCTGGTCGAGACCGGCGCGACCGAGGAAATCTTCACCAACCCTCGTGATACGCGTACGCAGGATTATATTACGGGCAGGTTCGGCTAATTTCGTGGCCGCGCCGAAACGCAACAGGAGCGCGGCGCGACCCGCGCTCGCCCGTCAAGTGAAGGCGACAATGGCTGAGCATACCGTCAAGGCATTCACCGAAGAGCTCGACGCGCTGACACAGGAGGTCGCGCGTATGGGCGGGCTGGCGGAAACCGCCGTGAACGACAGCCTCTCCGCCGTCGCCCGCCGCGACACCCAGCTGGCGCAACACGTGATGGAGCGCGACCAGCGCATTGACGCTGCCCAGCGCGAGATCGAGCGCCGCGCCATCAAATTGTTCGCGCTGCGTCAGCCGATGGCGAGCGATCTGCGCGTGGTGCTGACTGCCTGGCGCACTGCCACCGAGTTGGAGCGCGTTGGCGATCTGGCCAAGAATATCGCCAAGCGCGCGCTCATCCTCAACGAGGCCGAGCCGATCCAGTTGACGCGCAGCGTCGAACGCATGGGTAAGATCGCCGCTGCGCATCTGAAGCAGGTGCTGGACGCCTACGCAAACAAGGATGTCCAGGCCGCGATCAACGTCTGGAACGCCGACGACAATATCGATGCGCACTACAATTCGCTGTTCCGTGAACTGTTGACCTACATGATCGAAGATCCGCGCATGATCAGTTCGTGCGCGCACTTGCTGTTCATCGCCAAGAATATCGAGCGCATCGGCGACCACGGCACCAATATCGCCGAATACATCCACTTCCTCGTCACCGGTGAGGAAATCACGACGCAGCGGCCGCGGGCCGATGCGGAGGTTTCCGACTAGGAGGGCGCATGGCCAAGGCTCCGCACGTACTGGTGGTCGAGGACGAGGCTGCCCTCGCCGACCTGTTGAAATACAATCTCGAGAAGGAAGGCTACCGCGTCTCTGTCGCCAATGACGGCGAGGAGGCTTTGGTGGTGGCTGACGAGAATCCACCCGATCTCGTTGTGCTGGATTGGATGTTGCCGAAGGCGCCTGGAATTGAAGTGTGCCGGCGCCTGCGCGCGCGCCAACAGACGCGCAACACCCCGATCGTGATGCTCACCGCGCGCACCGAGGAGAGCGACCGCATCCGCGGCCTCGACATCGGCGCCGACGACTACATCACAAAGCCGTTCTCGATGAGCGAATTGCTGGCCCGCCTGCGCGCTGTCATGCGCCGCATCAGGCCGGCCTTGGCCGACGATCAGATCACGTGCGGCGACATCATCGTCGATCGCGCCGCCCATCGGGTGAAGCGCGGCGCGCGCGATGTCGCGCTTGGCCCGACTGAATTCCGCATCCTCGACCATTTGATGCAGCATCCCGGTCGTGTCTTCAGTCGCGAGCAATTGCTCGACGCTGTCTGGGGCTCGGACGTTTACGTCGAGGCGCGTACGGTCGATGTACACATCGGCCGTCTGCGCAAGGCGTTGATGGTCGGTGAGGAGAGTGATCCTATTCGCACCGTCCGCAGCGCCGGCTACGCGTTGGACGTCGAAGTGGCGGCTTAGCGGCCCACGGCTGGCGGTGCGCTGCGCCGAGGCGTTTGACGCGGGGCTTGTTGTATCGTTTCCAAATACGACACGATCGCGTTCACGTCGTTCGGCGCGAAGGTGTAGATCGGCATGCTCGGGTGGCCGACATCGATGCCTTCGGCGAGCGACTCTTCCAAGTGCGAAACCGGATAGATCTGGCCAAGAGTGCGGAACGTCGGCGCGTCGCGCATCGGGCTCTCGCCGCGCGCGCCGATAGCGTGACAGCTGCTGCAATTGTCCGCGACCAATGCTTGGCCTCGCGCGATAGACGTGGTTTGTGCGAGCGCGCTGGGGACCACTAAGACGCTAAACGCTAGTGCAGTGACGGTGAGAATAAACGAGCGCATAGGATCAGTCTCCTCAAGCGTTAACGCTTACTCCCCGTTGCGGCTCCCATAGCTTGCGGATCAATTAGATATTCGCGTGCGCAGAATTGACAGCGCGCATGCATTTTCCCATCCGGCTCAATGAGTTCCAGTAACTCGTCAGGCGGGAATTGCTGCATCAATACGGTCAGCCGTTCTTCGTTACATGTGCAGCGATCCTCCAGACGCGCGGGCTCGCCCATGCGCGCGCCCTCTTCGTGGAACAGGCGATAAAGTAGGCGATCGGCGCCGAGGGCGGGATCAATCAGTTCTTCATCGCGCACGGTGCCGAACAGGATCGACGCGCGGTTCCAGTCCTCGCCGGTGTCGCCCCGGCTGGCGTCGCCAGCGATGCGCTGCAACAGCACGCCGCCCGCGCGCCAGAGCGGCGGCGCATTGGCGTCGATCAGTTCGCCGACGGCAAGCCGCACGCAGGTGTCGGTCTGTTCGCTGACGCGGAAGTAGTTCTCGGCGCATTCGGCTAACGTATCACCTTCAAGCGGCACCACGCCTTGATAGGGCGCTTTGTCGTCGCCCTGATCTAGCGTCATCACCATGCTGCCGGCGCCGAGCAGCGCGGCGGGTGTCATGCGATAGGCGTTCGTCAGTTTCGCGGCGGCGCCCTCCGCCAGCCGCGCATAGCCGCGCAAGCCACCGGCGCTGTGCTCTGCCACCAAAAGCGGCACTGGTCCTACGCCTTGCGCTTGCACAACGAGGCGACCCTCGGCCCGCAGCAGCGAGCCGACCAGCGCCGCCAAGCTCAGCGCTTCGCCGAGCAGCATCGCAACGGGCCGCGGATAATCGTGCCGCCGTAGGATCGGATCGAGCGCACCAGCGCTGACACGCGCAATGCGTCCGCGTACTGGCGCCCGGTCAAGACTGAACGGCGCGACGATGTCGTCTTCGTTCATAGCTTCCCGAGGCACCACAGCAGCACTGCTTTTTGCGCGTGGATGCGGTTTTCGGCTTCGTCCCAGGCCGCCGATTGCGGCCCGTCCAGCACGCTGTCGGTGACTTCCTCGCCGCGGTGGGCGGGCAGGCAGTGCAGGAACGTCGCGTCCTTGGCGGCGCGCTTCAGCATCGCGTCATCGACCGCGAACGGCGGGAACGCGGCCATGCGCGCGTCCTTGTCGGTGTCGCCCATCGACACCCAAGTGTCGGTGACGACGACATCAGCGCCATCGATCGCTTGCTTAGCGTCCGTGCCGACGCTGACATCAGCGCCCGCGGCTTTCGCCGCCGCGATCTCCTGGCCGCGCGGCGCGTAGGCTGCTGGCGTTGCGATGCGCAGTTTGAAGTCGAGCTTTTCGGCAGCATGCACGAACGAGGTGCAGACGTTGTTGCCATCGCCCAGCCAGGCGACGGTTTTGCCGGCGATGTCGCCGCCCCATTCTTCGATCGTCATGATGTCGGCGATGATCTGGCAGGGGTGCGAGAGGTCGGTCAGGCCATTGATCACCGGCACGTCGGCGGCTTCGGCAAAATCCAGCACGTCCTGGTGATTGTTGGCGCGGATCATCACCGCGTCGACCATGCGCGACAGCACGCGCGCCGTGTCCTGCACGGTTTCACCGCGGCCGAGCTGCGTGTCGTTGGCGTTGAGCACGATCGACGCGCCGCCAAGCTGGCGCATGCCGATTTCGAATGAGACGCGGGTGCGTGTCGAGTTTTTCTGGAAAATCATCGCCAGCGCGTAGCCGTCGAGCGGCGCATCTTCGTCGCGCTTGGCTTTCGGCCAGTCGATGCGCGCCGATTTGCGCGCATGCGCCTCGTCAACGATGGCGCGCACCTCTTCCCTTGAGAGCGCGCTGATATCGAGGAAGTGGCGAGGCGGCGCGATCACTAAGCGCCCGCTTCCGCCATTTGCGCGGCGAGCACGGCGTCGATGGCGTCGACGGCTTGGCGCACTTCGTCTTGGCTGATCACCAGCGGCGGCGCGAGGCGCAGCACGTTGTCGCCGGCGACGCCGACCAGGACTTTACGCTGATCGCGCAATTTGCCCTGGATGGTCTTGGGATCGATCTTGAGCTTGACGCCGCGCAACAGGCCCTTGCCGGTGATGGCGACCACGAGTTCGGGGTGGCGGTCCTTCAAGCTTTCGAGCGCTTGCGTCAGATGGTTCGCCACTGTGTTCACGTGTTCGAGGAAAGCGGGCTTGGAGATCTCGTCATAGGTCGCGTTGCCGACCGCCATCGCCAATGGATTGCCGCCGAAGGTGGTGCCGTGCACGCCTTTGACCATGCCCTTGGCCGCTTCTTTCGTCGCGAGGAACGCGCCCATCGGGAAGCCGCCGCCGACGCCCTTGGCGACCGCCATGATGTCCGGCGCGACGCCCGACCATTGATGCGCCCACATCTTGCCGGTGCGGCCGGCGCCCGATTGCACTTCGTCGAAGATGAGGAGAAAGCCGGTGTCGTCGGCGAGCTTGCGCAGACCGCGAAGAAATTCGTCGCTCGCGGCGCGGACGCCGCCTTCGCCTTGCACCGGCTCGAGGATGATGGCCGCAGTGGTTGGGCCGACTAGTTTTTTCACCGCGTCGAGATCGCCCCACGGCGCTTGGATAAAGCCGGGCAGGCGCGGGCCGAAGCCCTCAAGATAGCTCGCATTGCCGCTGGCGTTGATGGCGCCGTAAGAGCGGCCGTGGAATGAGCCTTGGAAGCCGATAATGTCGATGCGTTCCGGCTGGCCGTTGGCGCTGTGAAATTTGCGCGCGGTTTTCATCGCGCCTTCGATCGCTTCGGTGCCGCTATTGGTGAAAAACACGACGTCGGCGAATGAATCGCGCGTGTACTTCGCCGCGAGCTCTTCTTGGCCCGCGATCTTGAACATGTTCGACGTGTGCCAGAGCTTGCCGGCTTGCTCGGTTAGCGCTTTCACCAGCACTGGCGGCGCGTGGCCGAGCGCATTGACGGCGATGCCGGCGATGCAGTCGAGGTACTTGTCGCCCTTGTCGTCCCAGATCCAGCAGCCTTCGCCGCGCACGAAGTTCTGCTCCGGTGGCGCATAGACGGGAAGGATATGGCTTTCTGCAGCGCTCATTGGGGGCTCTCGAAATGCGGGGAAGGCGGGGTTCTGAGCCGTGTTGTGTACAGGGTCAACACAGTCCTTTGAAGTGTAGTTTGTCGTCCAGGAGGGAGACCGTGCGCGGCCTAGGTGTCTCCAGTTTGTCGCTGCGATGTACGTCTTGACACCCAGCCAATCAACCAGCCTACAGCGCCGGCGCCGGCCCACGACAGGGCCAGCACTCCGGCAATTGCCGTGCCCATGCCCATTCCGTACCAGCAAATGTCCCTTGTCATTGGCGGCTCACACGGCGTTAGCGCTGTCCAAGCGAGCAGGGCGGTCCAAAGTGCGAGCATGAGTGCTGGGCCAGCGAGAAAGGCGCCTAGCGCCCAACGTTGGCGACCCACGATCGCAAATGCGAACGTGCTCCCAAATGCCGCTATTAGTACCGCGAGAATTATCATGAGCTTGCCTTAAGCGCTGGGAGCGCCGGATCAATGGTCAACCTCGACTGGTTCTCTGAGTAGCGCCGAGTCATAACCATCGCATGAGACGAGACCATTCCATTCCGCGCGGCGAGCTCCATCGCCTTTGGCATAAATCCTCGGTTCTGGAAGGCAATTCGCTGGGCGATCCGACCGAGCGGGAGCTGCATGTCTGGACCCCGCCGGGCTGGAGCGCGGCGGAAAGCTTGCCGCTGCTGGTCGATCTGACCGGCTATTGGGGCTCCGGGCTTGGCCACACCAATTGGAAGCCGGACGGCGAGAGCGTGCCGGAGCGCTTGGATCGGCTGGCGGCCGAGGGGATGGCGCGCGCGGTGGTGGCGTTCCCCGATTGCTTCACCAAGCTCTATGGCAACCAATATCTGAACAGCGCCGGCTCCGGCCGTTACGGCGATTACGTTTGCGACGAGATCGTCCCGACGGTCGAAGCGCAATTCAATTGCGGCGGCGCCGGCCGGCGCGGTGTGTTCGGCAAGTCGTCGGGCGGTTACGGCGCGGCGTGGCACGGCATGAACCGCAGTGACGTCTGGAGCGCCATCAGCATCAATTCCGGCGACATGGGATTCGACGTGCTGTTCATCCCGACTTTGTACGACGCGTGCGATGCGCTGCGGCCGTTCGACTATTCGGCCGAGCGCTGGATCAAGCACGTCGAAGCCAAGCCCAAGATGAAGGACAAGGATCGCATGATCCTCATGGATCTGGGCCAAGCGGCTTTTTACGATCCGGATCCGACGCAGTTTCGCAACATCCGTCTGCCGATGGACCCTCGCACCGGCGAACTGATCCCGGAGCGTTGGAATAATTGGATGCGTCACGATCCGGTGGTGATGTTCGATGCGCTGGGCGAGAATTTGCGCAAGCTGAAGCTCGTCTACATGGATTGCGGTTGGTCGGATCAGTTCCGCATCCACTTCGGCATGCGCCGCTTCGCTGCGAAGCTGAGGGCCGCCGGCACTGCCCACACCTACGAGGAATACGACGACGATCACACCGGCGTCGATTATCGCATGGATGTGTTTCTGCCGTTGTTGGCGAAGACGCTGAGTGCTTGACGGCGCACTTTATTGTATATACATAAATGCCGAACCCGCCGCCTGGATTCGAATGGGATGAGCTTAAAGCGCAGTGGAATCTGCGCGTTCACGGCATTTCATTTGCTGCAGCGGCAGAGTTTCAATTCGAAAGAGCCCTCGAAATAGGGGGAAACGACTATGACAGCGAAGAAGTCCGCCTCACGCGGATCGGCAAAATCAAGCGACAAACGTGCGTCCTCGTCTACACGCGGCGTGCGGGAAGAATCCGCATCATCAGCCTTCGACATGCCACCGCTGAAGAGCGCCGCGCGTACGTCGAAGCCAAAAATTATTGATCCCGACAATCCGCCACTCACTGCTGAGCAACTTAAACGCCTGCGCCCAATCGGCGAGGACGAGAAAGCGTTTTGGCGAAAGGCGCTTGGCCGCCCTCCGTCCGAGTCACCCAAGCAAGCCGTTAGCCTTCGTCTCGATCAGGACGTGATCGAGCACTACAAAAAAAGCGGCCCCGGCTGGCAGAGCCGCATGAACGCAGCGTTACGCAAGCAAGCTAAGCTTAAGAGCTAGGTTTTGCCGTTACGGCGCGGACTCGGGGCTGCTTACATGCATTGGCCTGACCACATGCAGCCGGCGACGGCCATCATATGAAGCCCACCGAACGCAATGATCGGTCCAGCAATCGCGGAGAGGCCCACGGCGATCAGCCTGTCATCCCGCACGATCCCCGGTCCGACAACGCCGCCAACCGCGCCAACCATCGCGAGCCATATCGGCGCCGCCCATTGCTGATCGTTTGAGCTGGTTGCCAGCCAGAACGCGACCGCGCCAACCCCTGCAACTGCCAGCAATAGCCAAAGTGTCATGCGGGGCCAGCGCATTGTTACCGCCAGCGCTGCCAGCCAGCTAAGCAGCGGCACAGCGATGAGCACGAGCATTTGCTAACTCCGCAACCGATACCCGCTCTTCAGCATCGCCCAGCAGGCCCAGCAGAGTATCAGCGCCAGTGCGCTGGTGACGGCGGCGCCTAATGCGAGCGGCGCGTCGGCGTGGCCGATGAAGCCATAGCGGAAGCCGTCGATCAGCGAGAAGATCGGATTGTAGTGCGAGATGGTGCGCCACGGCTCCGGCAGGATCGCGGTCGAGTAGAATGTGCCGGAGAGAAAGGTCAGCGGCACGATGACGAAATTGGTGACCGCGGCGAGGTGGTCGAACTTGTCGGCCCAGACGCCGCCGAGCAGGCCGATGGCGCCGAAGATCACCGAGGCGACGAGCGCGTAATAGAGCGCCACCAGCGGATGCGCGGGAATGACGTTGGCGAGCCAGGCGACGGCGATGAGCGAGGCGAGGCCGACGAGCAGCCCGCGCGCGGCGGCGCCAACGATGAAGGCGATGGTGAGCTCCAGCGCCGACAGCGGCGGCATCAGGAAGTCGACCGAATTGCCCTGCACCTTGGCGATGACCAGCGACGAGGACGAATTCTGAAACGCGTTCGACAAAATCGACATCATCACTAGGCCAGCGGCGAGGCCATCGGCGTAAGCGCGGGTGGTGCCTGGCCAGTCGCCGCCGCGGACGAGGCCGAACACCAGCATGAACAGGAGCGTCTGGATCAGCGGCGCGAACACCGTCTGCGCCCCGACTTTGAGGAAGCGCTGGATCTCGCGCTGGATCAGGGTCTGTAGCCCCAACCAATTCACCGCCCCGTAATGGCGCGAAGCGAGGGGGGCGGGCGTCACGCGCGTGTCCATATCGGGAACGGCCTTTTCATAAATTCTTAACGGTTCTGAGCGCCCGTTAACCATGTTGAACGGGCTAAGCGACGGCCCGCGCAACAGATAAAGCGTGTCGCGCCAGGGAGCAGCCCTTGAGTTGCTTGTTAGCTAATCATTACCGTTTTGGGGATAACTATACATCATATGGTGTATCCCCTAAAATGAGACCGCAACAGATTGACTTTCGTTCGCCTGTGGAGCGAGTGTGCGTTCACCTTGTCAGATACGGGCAAGGCCATGGGCCAAGGGGGCTTGAGCATGGGTTGGACTGAAGAACGCGTAGCTACGCTGCGCAAGCTGTGGGCTGAAGGTCTATCAGCTAGTCAAATCGCGAAACAACTAGGCGGGGTCACCCGCAACGCCGTCATCGGCAAGGTGCATCGTCTCGGCCTCGCTGGCCGGGCGACGCCCTCGCGGCCCGCCAAGCGCCCTGTGCGCGTGGCTCGTCCGCGGGTGATCGGACCGACCGCGCCGCGCCTGCGGATGCCGTCGAGCCTGCCGTCGGTGGTCATTCCGGATCTCGAACCAGTCCGGTTCGAGGACGGCAAAGCAGCTTCCGTTCTCACGCTGAACGAGAGCATGTGCAAATACCCGATCGGCGATCCGACGGACGCGAGCTTCGCGTTCTGCGGCCGCGGGTCCTCAGGCGGACCGTACTGCGCCGATCACGCACGGCTCGCGTACCAGCCGAGCCAAGCTAAGAAGCGCCGTCAGGGCGGACCGGATGAACTCCGCCGCATGTTGCGCCTCTCGGCGATGTAGGGCGACCAGGAGCTATCGACACAAACGCCGCGGCGAACGAGCCGCGGCGTTTTTGTTTTTATGGACCGCCGGCGCCCTCGCCGGCACGGTGTGTAAGACCGCCAACATTCTTGGGTTCGCCGACGCCGCGCCCGATGTTAGACTTGTGCGGGCGCGCGCCCTACGTTGTGCGGGTGCGCGGAAACGTCTTGGCGCCGAGTTAGCGATCAAAGTGGCGTTGTCTTCAGCGATTGCATTGGCGGTGTTCTTCGTGGCGAGCTTTGCAGCTTCGTCCACTGGCGCCGTGTTCCGGCCTGGCGCCTGGTACGCCAACCTTCGCAAACCCAAATGGACGCCGCCCAATTGGGCGTTCCCGGTCGTATGGACGGTTCTGTTTTGCGCCATCGCCGTTTCAGGCTGGTTGGTCTGGGAGACTGCGGGCGTGGAGGCGTGGCCTGCCTTGGCCCTGTTCGCCGCGCATCTGCTCGTCAATTCGGTGTGGTCATTTTTGTTTTTCGGGTTGAAACGCCTCGACTGGGCGATGATTGAAGTTGTCATGCTCTGGCTGATGATCGCGGCGGTGATCACGGCGTTCGCCCCGATCAGCGTAACTGCCGCCCTGCTGCTCGCCCCCTATCTGGCGTGGGTGAGTGTGGCGGCGCTGCTCAATCTTCGTTTGCTGCAGCTGAATGGGCCGCGCGGCTAATCTTCGCTGGCGTTTGCGCGTTGCAGGCCTAGCGCGAGCATGCGGTTGATCAGTTCAGGGTAGGTGAGGCCGTCGTGGATGGCGGACTGCGCCAGTTCTTCGCTTTCGGCGATGTCCGGATTGGGGTTGGCTTCGATGAAGTACGGAACGCCGTCCGTGCCGAGGCGAAAGTCGATGCGGTTGTAACCGTCGAGCTCAAGAATGCGGCAAATGCGGCGGACATAATCGCGGATGCGCGCTGCAAGCTGCGGCGATAAATCGGCGGCGCGATCAGTGATGCCGCGCTTCTTTTGATATTCTAGATTGTGCTTCACGTTTTCGGTGGCGATCGGCAGCGCCCGCGCCGGCAAGCCGTTGAATTCAAACTCCCACACCGGCAGAACGGTCAGCCGCTCGTTGCCGACGACGCCGACATAAAGCTCGCGGCCGTGTATGTATTGCTCGGCGATGGCGGCGGTGCCGATGGCGTCGTGAATGTAATGGACGCGTTCTTCCAGCTTTTCGTCGCTATCCACTACGGACGCCTGGGCGATGCCGAAGGAGGAATCCTCCGTCGTGCTTTTCACGATCAGCGGGAAGGCTAGACGACCTGGGCGTTTGACTTTGCGACCGCGCGGAAACACGGCGAAGGCCGGCGTCGGGATGCGGTGATACTTCAGCAGCTTCTTTGACAAATCCTTGCCTTGCGACAGCATCATGCCGCGCGGATTGCAGCCGGTGTACGGCACTTTCATCAGCTCAAGAAAACTGGCGACGTTCTGGCAATAGACGGTCTGGCCGTGAAACTCGTCGAGTAGATTGAAGACGATATCCGGCTTCCAGGTTTCGATCTGTTCGCGCAGTGGCGCAAGTTCGTTCTTGACGCCGAGCGGGCGCAGTTCATGGCCGTTCTGGCGGATGGCGTTGAAGACGTCCCACTCGGTCTTGCGCTCGTAGATCTGCTTTTCGCTCAGGCCTTCGAGGGAGTCCGGCGGCAATTGCTCGGGCAAACAGACAGCCAGGACGCGCAGTGATTTCATACGGCGAACAATTGCCTGCGTGAGGATGAATAGTGCGTATACACGGCTTTTGAGCTCAGCATCGCGGTTAGATCGAGTCGCACCTTGGCGTCAGATATTGGCGAGCGCAGTTTCAGCATGCGGCAGCGCAGCATCATATCGTCGAGCGCAGCGTCGATCGCGAACGGGTACTCGCCGGTCCAGCGCGAGACCGAGCGGATGATTTCGTTGCGGTTGCGACGAATGACAGAGACCGCTGCGCCAGCGCGCTTGTGGCGATCTTCGTTGGAGAAGATGCGCGTCAGGTCGCGATCGAAGACGGTGGGCGTTTCGACGGCGTAGCGTTTGCGCTTTTCGGCGTAGTGCTCGCCGAGCGTGCCGCCGAGCTGGCGCAGCGCGCCCACTTCGGTGCGCTTTTGCGGCGGCGGTTTGCGGCCGGCGATCTCTTCCATGATTTCATCGACGTATTCGAGCTTCTTCAGCGCCGGCCAATCGGCGTAGCGCTTGCGCCAGTTCGAACGCGGCGTCAGCCAGACGGCAAAGGTTTCGGCGAAGTCTTCGTCCGGATGGCACTGCGCGTACCAGCGGCGGAGATATTGCACGTAGCCTTTGCTGGTCGGATCGGGGCGATAATGGTCGGGATATTTTTTCGACGCGCGGCCGAACAAACTTTGCCAGCGTTTCTTGCGGTGCAGGCCGAATGCGTACTGCACGATGTGCCCAGCTTCGTGCCGCAAGATGCGCATGCACTCTCGCTCGCTGCCGCCTTCGGCCTCCAGCATCATCTTGCGCTCAAGCCGCATCAGCCGCGGATGCGCGAGATAGAAGGGAAAAGCGATGCCCGGCGAGTCGATCGGGCTGAACCATTCGTCGGAAATCCAGCCATGCGCACGCACCAGAATGCGCTTCTCGCGCAATTCGGCGTTGAGCTGATCGAGGCAATCGGCGGCCCAGGTCCCCTTTAGCTTAACGCCCAGCTTGGCCAGCGGGGTGGCGAGCAATTGGTCTTCGGGCATGGCCGCCCAGGCGGGTTCGCTCTTCTTTTTTGCACGCGCGCCTTGGGCCATTGCGCGTGTCTCACATGCTCCGCGCGCGCTCGCAACGGCCTAACTGTGGGAAACTGATCGATCCGCCTGGGAACCGATCAGGCCATCGCCCGGTCGATCAGGACGGCGAGGAAAAGGGCGGGGCCGCCATGGGCGGTCCAGCCGTGGGACGTGCCGCGCTGGATGACGATTTGGCCCGGTTTCAAGCGGGTTTCGCTGTTGTCGAGGATGAGCGAGGCGTCGCCGCTGATGAGGCAGATGACGTCAAGTGTATCGGTCTGGTGCATGGCCGGGTGGCGGTCTTGATCGGTCAGATGATCCGCCGCTTCGAAGTCGGCGAAGCGTTCGCGGACGACGGCTTTGACTATCTCCGGCGGGACGCCCTCGGGCGGCGGCGCGATGACAAACCAGCGCACTTTGACGTTGCCGCTTGCTGGCGAGAGTACGGGCTTGGCTTCGCCGCGGTCGGTTGAGTCTTTCGGATCGAGCGGCGCGGCGACCGCTTCGTGCCAAATCTCGAACAAGCCGCCGAGATTGGGATCGCCGATCTGCGATGAGGGCGGGCCGTCGATGATGACGAGAGAGCGGCCGTCAGCGCCGTCGCCGGTGATGACGCGGCGCATGGCGTCGGCGAACTCGCTCATATGCTCAGTTCGCTAGCTTGGCGTTGTGCGGGCTGTCGAGCGCGAAGAGGGGCACGTTGATGTCGAAGGCCTCGCCGTTGGCGACGCGCTGCATCGAATAGGCCCCGCCCATGACGCCAGAGGGCGCGGCCAGCGGCGCGGCGGAGGTGTAGCGGAAGCTGCCGCCCGGCTCGATCACTGGCTGTTGGCCGATGACGCCGGCGCCGCGCACTTCCTGAGTCAGGCCATTTTCATCGGTGATGCGCCAGAAGCGCGAGATCAGCTGCACCGGGTCGCCGGTGCGGTTCTCGATCTCGATTGTATAGGACCACACGAAGCGGCCGTCGGCCGGCGCGGATTCCTCCGGCAGGAAGGCGGGCTCTACCCGCACGATCATGCCCGCAGTTTCTTGTTCATACATAGCGCCAGCATAGCCCGCCCCGGGCGCTGGACAAAGCCCGCGATGCAAGCCAGCTAAGGGCGTCTCCGTTGGGGAATGAGGCGAAAGTGACCACCACAACGCACGGCGTTCTTTCGGACACGGAAATCAAGCGGGCGATCAAGCAGGGCTGGATCGCGGCGGATGCGCCGTTTCTGGACGATCAAGTGCAGCCAGCCAGCGTCGATCTGAGGCTGGGCGAAAGCGCCTATCGCCTGCGCGCGAGCTTTTTGCCAGGGGCCGGGGCCAAGGTCGCCGATCGTCTCGACGGCGAATTGGTCATGCACAAGATCGATCTGACGCAAGGCGCGGTGCTGGAAACGGGCTGCGTCTATCTTGTACAAGTGCAGGAAGAGCTGAACTTGCCGGCGCACATGCACGGCGCCGCCAATCCGAAAAGCTCGACTGGCCGCGTCGATGTGTTCACGCGGCTGATCACCGACGGCGCGCAATCGTTCGATCATATTCCGATGGGTTATCACGGGCCGATGTGGGCGGAGATCAGCCCGTGCACGTTCTCGGTGCTGGTGCGCACCGGCACGCGGCTTAGCCAAGTGCGCTTGCGGCGCGGGCCGCCGCATCCCAAGCGCGAGATCGATTTCACCATGGATTTGGCGGCGAAGGGCCCGGTGGGTTTTCGCGCCAAGCGCCATTCGGGCGTCATCGATGTCGATAAGGTCGGCCTCTACGATCCGCGCGATTTCTGGGAGCCGATGGAAGCGCGCAAGGGCCGCGTCGTGTTGGAGCCGGGGCAGTTTTATATTTTCGCGTCGAAGGAAAACGTCGTCATCCCGGCTGATGAAGCGGCGGAGATGGCGCCGATCCGCCCAGAGCTCGGGGAGTTTCGCGCGCACTATGCCGGCTTCTTCGATCCAGGCTTTGGCGTCGCGCCGAACGAAGGCCGCGCCGTGCTCGAAGTGCGCTCCCGCGACGTGCCGTTCATCGTCGAAGACGGCCAGCCGGTCGGCAAGCTGGTGTTTGAGCCGCTCTCCGGCCCAGTGGAGCGCCTCTACGGCGAAGCCGGCTCGAATTATCAGGGGCAGGGCCTGAAGCTCTCCAAACACTTCGCGCCCTGGCGCTAGCGCCCAAAACGACAAACAGATCAGCCATTTAGACAAAGGACTACGTCCTTTGGGAAAAGAAGCGCGTCTTTTTGGAAAAGGTGCTTGACATTACATGCCTAGATATGACAAATACCCTTGTCACTTAGACAAAGGAGTTTGCCATGAAACATTCACTTGCTGCCCGATTAGCCAGCCTGGTCATCGCCGCCTTGCTGTTCGCGCCCGTCGCATTTTCCACGCTCAATCAGGCCGCCCAGATCGTCGCCTGATCTGGCTGCCCAAGATTTCAGCCCAAGTTTCAGAAAGGTCGCTTCGATGACGCAGAACCGCTCCCCCGCCGCCACGAGCGGCTATGGCGTGCTCACCATGGCTGTGGCTGGCGCGCTGATCGCAGCTACGGGCGTGCCCGACGCTGAGACGCTCGCGCGGCTTACGTCTTGGGGCGTGCCTGATCTGGCCGCACGCGCTCTGCTCTACGTGGCGCCCGTGGTGGTGATCATTGCCGCGATCGTGCTCGGAAAGATCGCGGGACGCGGGCGCTCCAGCACGGTGCGTTGGAGCATCTATGCGGGGTTCGGCGCAATCGCGGGTTTCCTCACGGCGTACTGCCTGGAGTTGTTTGCCGCCGTGCCCGGCATGATCGAGCGCGTCGCTGGCCCGCTGGCGGAGGGGACGGTGCTCGATGGCTTCCTCTGGGTGCTGGCCGCATACTGCATCTTTATCGGCTTGATGCTGACCGGCGTGTCCTTATTCGGTCGCCCGGCGATGACGGCGATGCAGCTCGAAGAGGTTGATCCTGAGTGCCTTGAGGTGCGCCGAGCTGAACGCGCCGTGTTCGGCTGGAGCGCTTTTGGGTTGGCGACTCTGGGCATTGCCTGCGCGGCGCTCGCTGTCGCGCGACAGGCCGGCGTCGACGCGCGTCTCGCGCCGATCGTGATTGCACTGGCCGCAGGCTCGCTGAGCGCCATAGCCAATTACGTGCTCTGGCGCGGGTTTGACGAAATGCAGCGCCGCAATGTCGTCAATGGTTACGCGGTGTCGGCGGTGTTCGTGACACTGGCGGCGTTCGTGTGGGCGGCGCTGCAAGCGATGGAGTTGGCGCCTGGCCTCGATGCAAGCGGCGTTTTCCTGGCGCTCATCTTCATCCAGATCTGCGCCACCACGTACGTGACGTCGAAAGCGATGGGCGACATGCATGCGATGGGGAAACCCGCATGAGGAATCGCCTGCGCGTGCTCCGCGCCGAGCGTGAATGGAGCCAGGCGGATCTCGCCGAGAAACTCGGCGCCTCGCGCCAGACAGTCAACGCCATCGAGACTGGCCGCTACGACCCGTCGTTGCCGCTGGCGTTCAAGATTTCGCGGCTATTTGCGCTGCACATCGAGGAGATTTTCTTCGATGACGCAGCTGAAGCCGCCGCGGAGTGACCTACAACAGGAAGAAGACCAGAAAGGTGGATGTGATGTTCAAGAAGACGGAAACGTTCTGCGCCGCAGCGCTAAGGGGGATGCACACATGATCCGGAAAATGATCGCGGCCTGCGCCGCATTGGCTTTGACCGCCTGCGCCTCTGGCGCGTCGCAACAACAAGCGGCGGCGACTGAACTGCCGCCAGGTCCGGCGCTGTTCGTGGTGCGCGACGCGGATTCGACCATGTATCTCTTCGGCACAATCCACATTCGCCGGCCCGGTACGCCGTGGGGCGGGCCGCAGGCGCAAGCCGGTTTGGCCGAAGCAAGCGAAGTTTGGACTGAGCTGGAAATTTCGCCAAATACAGAAGCGCAGATGCAAGGCTTGGTCGGGCGTTACGGCTTGGCCGAAGCGGGCCGTCCGCTGTCGAGCTATTTCAGCGCCGAAGAAAACACCCGCATCACCGCGACCGCGCAATCGCTCGGCCTGCAGCCGCAAATGGTCGAAGCGATGAAGCCATGGCTCGTCGCGCTCACGTTTCAGGTGATGCAGATGATGCAAGCCGGCTATGATCCCGCCGCCGGCGCCGATCGTCAGATCGATGCATACGCCGACGCCAACGGCAAAACCGCGCGGTGGTTCGAGACGGCCGAAGAGCAAATCTCAATGCTGGCTGGCATGAGCCCCGAAGTGCAGCGCCAGATGCTGCTCGAAGCGGTCGATGAAACTGAGGCCGGCGCGGCCCTGATGGAGCGGATGGCGACGGCGTGGGCCACGGGCGATCTCGACACGCTCGAACAGCTCGTCGTCACCGACATGCGCAACGAGTATCCGGAATTCTACGAAGTGCTGCTCGCCGATCGTAATGATCGCTGGATGACAGTGCTGCACCAGGAGCTGCAAGGCTCTGGCGTAGACTTCGTCGCTGTCGGCGCCGGCCACGTGGTCGGCGAAGATGGCCTAGTCACCCAGCTGCGCGCGCTCGGCTACACGGTGGAGCGCGTGGAGTAGGTACAAGACGCGTTGGCGCGAACGAGAGTGAGGGCGCCGCGCTTCCCAGCGTTGCGCCCTTACTTTTTGCGGTCCTCAGCCCGGTAGGATCAGTTTCGCGCTAAAGCCGCGCGGGGTGCGGTTCGTCAGCACCAAGCGGCCGGCGTGGGCTTCGGCGATGGCTTGGGCGATGGCGAGGCCGAGGCCGGCGCCGTTGGTGTTGGAGCCGCGCGCGGCGTCGGCGCGGAAGAAGGGCTCGGAGAGCTTGGCCAACTGATCGGCCGGCACGCCGGGGCCGTCGTCGCTGACTTCGACGATGGCTTCATTGGCCGGACCGCGGGTGACGCGCATGATGCCGCCACCGCCGTATTTGGCGGCGTTTTCGGCGAGGTTGCGCATGGCGCGGGCGACCTCGCTTGGTCGGCATTCGGCGATCACGGCGGCGTCGGCTTCGGCGCGGATATCGACGCCCATGTCCTGCAGTTCGCCGCAGAGCGTGCGGGCGATTTCGGCGAGGTCGACGCGGGTGCGCGCTTCATCGCTAGCGCCAGCGCGGGCGAGGGCAAGCGCTTGTTCGGTCAATTGCTCCATCTCTTCGACGGAAGCGAGCAGGCGTTGGCGCGCCGCATCGTCCTCGATCAATTCGGCGCGCAGGCGGATGGCCGTGATCGGCGTCCGCAGATCGTGCGACAGCGCCCATAGCATTTGCCGCTGCCGGCTGAGTTGACGTCCGAGCCGTTCGGCCATGGCGTTAAACGCGGTGGACGCGCGGCGCACGTCTTCCGGGCCGCTGACGGGGGCCGCGACATTAGTCTGTCCGGCGCCAAGTGCGTCTGCGGCGCTGGCGAGGTCAGCAAGCGGTCGGCCAATCTGGCGCGAGATCAACGCGGCGCCGATGCCGACGATGAGCACCGACGCCAGCGCGCCGACAAGGACGCTGAGCGGCGCCGGGCGCGGTCCGGGCAGGCGGGCGCGGACGTTGAGCCAAGAGGTGGGATCGAGTTGAACCGAGACGGTAACTTCCGTGCTGCGTACGATCGGTGGCTCGTCGCCCTCGCGCGGGCCGCCGCGGCCCCCTTCAAAGTCATCGTTGCGACTACGCCGCCAACGGCGCGAGGGGCGCTCGACCGTGCGGGCGTTGGCGCGGACGTCGGTGCCGGCAAGGCGTTCGGCGATGCCGCGGGCGATTCGTCCGCCTGCGCCGCCGACGGCGGCTTGTTCAACCACTGGCGCGGTGGTGACGCTGTAGCGGCTGTTGAAGTCGCGGATTGAGGCGGCGAGTTGCTCGCGTCGATCCGGCAATGCTTCGCGCAAGCTCTCCGTTGTGAAGACGATGCGTTCGATGACGCCGGTTTCAGCGGCGCGGCGCAGGGCGGCGCCGCGTTCGTTGGTGTAAATTGCGAAAGCAATGGCGTACGAGATGACGACCGCCACCACGGTGACGAGCACCATGCGGCCTGTCAGCGTGTTGAGCGGATTAGCTCTCACGCCTTTTCGACCGGCGCGGTGAACACGTAGCCGCCGCCCCACACAGTCTTGATCAGTTTTGGCGAGCGCGCGTCAGCTTCGATCTTGCGACGCAGCCGGCTGACTTGCGTATCGACGGCGCGATCGAACACGTCCGTGCCGCGATCGAACGCCAGCTCAAGCAATTGCTCGCGCGAGAGCACGATCTTGGGGCGCTGCAGGAAGGTGAGCAGCAGGCGATATTCTCCGGTGGAAAGTTCGTGCGCATTGCCTTCGTCGTCGACTAGTTCGCGCTCGGCGAGCTTTAGCGACCAGCGATCGAAGGTGAGCATGTCGCCCGTCGGCGCTTCGACGCTCGGCGGCAGCGCGTTGGTGCGGCGGAGCACGGCTTCGATGCGGGCAAGCAGCTCGCGCGGGTTGAAGGGCTTCACGACGTAATCGTCAGCGCCGACTTCGAGGCCGACGATGCGGTCGATCTCCTCGGCACGGGCCGAGAGCAGGATCACCGGAATGTGGTTGGTCTCGCGGATGTGACGGGCGAGGGAGAGGCCATCCTCGCCCGGCATCATGATGTCGAGGATGACGAGGTCGATGCGGTTCTCTTTGATGGCCTTGCGGGCGGCCTCGGCGCTCTCGACGGCGGTGGCGCGGCGACCGTTCTTTTTAAGGAACTGCGCCAGGGATTCGCGGATCTCGCGATGGTCGTCAACAACCAGAATATGGGGGGCCTCTAACGTCATCGGCTTTAAGTGCGCCCGACAAACCGAAAAATCTACTAAGTGGGCGTGCCCGACTTGTGCCAAAGCTTGGCGGGGCCTGTGGGACGACACACTTAGGCAAGAACGGGGGGCGGTTCGCCATGAAGCCGCCCGGATCAGCCCGCCTTTAAGGGCGACAACAAGGGACGAGGATTCGATGCGCGCAAAGATTTCGGCAGCGGCTCTGGCAGGCGCGGCGCTGGTGTTAGGCGGCTGCGCCAGTGGCGGCGGCCCGTCCTCGCAACGCAACGAGCCGATCCGCGCCTTGCTCTCCGCCGATACGATGATGCTGGTGAGCTTCGATACGGACGCCGATCTCAGCGTCGCCACGGCGGAAATCGATGCTGGGCTCGAGCGCGAGTTCACGCGCGCCGATACCAATGGCGATGGCTCGCTTTCACCGATAGAATTTCAGAACTGGGCGAATGCGGTTCTCGGCGGTGGCCAATTGGGTCCATACCGGCTCGATTTCGACCGCAACGTCGACAACGTCATTACGCGCGCTGAATTCGACACAGAAATCCGCGCTCGCGTCAGCGATTATGATGAAGACGCCAGCGCATCCTTGTCGCGCTCGGAATTTGTGCGCTTGGTCGGACAGGCGCGCCCGCCGGCGCCGCAGCGCCCGCAGCCGGGTACGCTGCGGGAGCGGAACTGACACAGTCTGGCGCAAGTTTGGCTTTTTGCGAAAAACGACGGACACAGGTCGTGGCTACGTTAAAGGCATCGGACGGCGCGGACCCTCCCCCGAAGCGCCGGACCTGGTAAGTCCCTTAAATCGCCCTCCCTCGCGATGGGACCAATTGAATAGCGGCCGGCGTTCTCCCACGCCGGCCGCTTTTTTCTTTTTCCGCACGCAGACAAACTTTGGCGCAAAGCGGACCAACGGGCGCAACAGCGCGCTCGTAGAAAGCAGCATGGCCGAAGCGTTGGGCGGCCGATGGAGAGCTTCTACATGCGTAAAATTTTGTTTGCCGCGGCGGGTTTCGCGGCGTTGGCGGGCGCGGCTGGTCTGGCGATGGCGCAGAATGACGCCCCCGCGCGCGGCCAACACGGCCTGTTCCAGTCGGACGCCAACAGCGACGGCGTGCTGACCCGTCAGGAATTCGACGCCGGGCGCGACGCCAACTTCGCGCGCCTAGATGCGAATACGGACGGCCAGCTGACGCGCGAAGAAATGCGCGCCGGCCGTGAAGGCCGAGGTGAAGGCCGTGGTCACGGACGCGGCGGCGGTGGGCATAGCCTGACGCGCGCGGACGCCAATAGCGACGGCAATGTCACGCGCGACGAATACCTCGCGCGTCCGACAGCCCAGTTCGATCGTATCGATGCAAACAACGATGGCGTCATCACCGAAGCCGAGCGTCCGCAACGGTGCGAGCGCGGCGAGCGTCCGTCGCGCGCCGAGCGGCCAGAGCGTCCCAATTTCGACGCTAACAACGACAGCCAAATCTCACGCGCCGAATATGCGGCGATGGGCGCTGGCATGTTCGAACGCATGGATGCGAACAGCGATGGTCGCGTGACGCGCGAAGAAGCCGAAGCGGGCCGCCCAAATCGGCGCGGACGCGACTAATCCGGACGGCGCGGCTGGAACCTTCGGGCGCCAGCCGCGTCACCGGCTCGTCACATTGGGAGAACTGGCTTGCCGATCGCCGTGCGACCGCCAAGTGAGGATACGACATGCTCGCCGAACTGAAGCAAAAAGCACAGGATCTCTGGTCTAAACGCCCCGGCCTTTTGCGGGGGCGGAACCTGTTCATGGTGCTGGGCGGGCTCGTCGTTGTCCTGATCGGCTGGAACCTGTTCGCTGGCGGCGAGGACGAAGATCCCTATCGCACGGCGGCGGTCGATCGCGGCGCGATTACGCGCGTGGTGAGCGCGACAGGGACGCTCCAGCCTCTCGTCTCCGCGAACGTGGGTTCCACAGTTTCGGGCCCGGTGCAGGAAGTTTTGGTAGATTTCAATAGCCAAGTGACCGCTGGCCAAGTGCTGGCGCGGCTCGATCCGACGCCGTTTCAGCAACGCATCACGCAAGCGCAGGCGCAGCTGGCGCAACAGCAGGCGCAGCTCGCCGTCGCGCAATCGGATTACACGCGTTACCAATTGCTGCAGCAGCGCGGCTTTGCCTCCGAACAATTGATGGCGCAGCAGCGCGCAGCGCGGGATACGGCGCGGGCGGCTGTGGCGTCAGCGGCGGCGCAAGTGGCGACGGCGCGCACGGATTTGGACCGCAGTGTCATCCGCTCGCCGATCGCGGGCGTGGTTGTCGATCGGCAAGTGAACGTCGGCCAGCCGGTTGCGTCGAGCTTGCAGGCGGCGACGCTGTTTGTGATCGCGCAGGATTTGGCGCGGTTGCAGGCCAACATCACAGTCGATGAAGCCGATATTGGCGAAGTGAACGAAGGCCAGACCGTACGCTTCACCGTCGACGCGTTTCCGGATCGCGACTTCGAGGGTCGCGTCAGCCAAGTGCGCCAGCAGGGCGTCGCTGAATCTGGCGTGGTCAGTTATACTGTGGTGGTCGAGGCGGATAATCCCGGCCGGCAATTGCTGCCAGGGATGACGGCGAACGCCGAGATCGTGCTTGAGCAACGTGAAAACGTGCTGCGCGTGCCGAATACGGCGCTGCGCTTCCGTCCAGCTGACCCCGAGGTGGCGGCGCAAGGGCAGGCGCTGATGTCAGGCGGCGGCGAACGGCGTGGCCGCACCGGCGAAGCGCAAGCGCAAACGCAAGAGCGCGGTGCAGCGCGCGGCGAAGGCCGTGGTCAAGGCCGCGGGCAGGGCGGCGGCCGCATCATCGCGCAAATGACCGAGACGCTGCAACTGACCGAACAACAACAGGCCGTTGCGCAAACGGCATTCGAGAGTGCCTCTGCCGCGGCGCCGCGTGGCCAAGGCGGCGATCGTCGCGCTGCGATGCGGCGCGTGCGTGAGCAAGTGATGGCCGCGATCGAGCCGACCTTGACGCCAGCGCAAGTGCAATTGCTGGAGCAGATGCGCTCTGGCGCAGGGCCGCGCGCGGAAGTGCGTCAGCAAGCTGTGGTGTGGGTGCTGCGCAATCGTCAGCCGACGCCGGTGCTGGTCGAGATCGGCGTCGCCGACAACGGCTTCACGCTGCTGCATGGCGGCTTGAACGAAGGCGACGAAGTCATCATCGGCGGCGGCCCGCCGCAAGCCTCCGGCGCGCAAAGCAGCCCGTTCGGCGGCGGCCAAGGCGGCGGACGCGGCGGGCCGGGCGGCGCACGCATCAGGGGCGCGTAATGGCGACCCTGATCCAGGCCGACGATCTCACCAAGCTCTACCGCATGGGCGACGAGACGGTGCATGCGCTCGACGGCGTCAGCTTCAACATTCCGCGCGGCGAGTATTGCGCCATTGTCGGCCCCTCCGGCTCGGGCAAGTCGACGCTCATGAACATTCTCGGCGGCCTCGATACGCCGAGCGGCGGGCGCATCACCATCGCCGGCAACGATATTGGCGAGATGAGCGACGACGATCTCGCCATCTTCCGCAATCAGACCATCGGCTTCGTATTTCAGAGCTTCAATCTGCTGCCGCGGCTGACCGCGCTCGAAAATGTCGAGCTGCCGATGATCTATGGCGGCGTGCTGCCGGCTGAGCGGCGGGCGCGCGCCTCGGAATTGCTGACCCGCGTCGGCCTCGGCGAACGCATGGGCCACCGACCGACGCAACTTTCTGGCGGCCAGCAACAGCGTGTCGCCATCGCCCGCGCGCTCGCCGGCAAGCCGGCGCTGATCCTGGCGGACGAGCCGACCGGCGCGCTCGATAGCAATACCGGCATCGAAATTCTGGCGCTGTTCGGTCAGCTCAATAAAGAGGGCGCGACGGTCGTTCTCGTAACGCACGATCACGACGTGGCGCGGGCGACGCGGCGCACGATCGAAATGCGCGACGGCCACATCGTCTCCGACACCATCAACGCGAAGGAGACGTCGCATGATGCGCACGTCTGATCTGATCTCCAGCGCCGGCCGGGCGCTGCGCTCCAATCCGCTGCGCTCAGCGCTGACAGCATTGGGTGTGATCATCGGCGTCGCCTCCGTCGTCGCGATGGTCGCACTCGGCTCCGGCGCGCAGGCGCAAGTGGAGCGTTCGATCGCGTCGCTCGGCTCGAACTTGCTGATCGTGGTGCCAGGCGCGCAGCGTAGCGGCGGCGGCGTGCGCGGACAGGCCGGCGCCGGCGGCGGCTTTGACTCGCTGACGATGGATGACGCGGAAGCGATCGCGCAAATCGAGGGCGTTGCCGTCGTTGCGCCATCGCAGCGGGCGCGAGCGCAGCTGATCGCCAACGGGCTCAACTGGAACCCCGAAGTCAATGGCGTGACGCCGGACTTTCTGATCGCCCGCGATTGGGAATTGGCGCAAGGGCGCATGTTCGATGAAACCGAAGAGCGCCAGGCGCGCCGCATCGTCGTGCTGGGCAACACCGTCGCGATCAATCTCTTTCCGAACGTGGACCCGATCGGCCAGACCCTGCGCATGAATGGCGGCACCTATGAAGTGATCGGGGTGCTGGAGACCAAAGGGCAGTCAGGCTTCCAGGATCAGGACGATATCGTTCTGGCGCCGTTGACGACCGTCAAGCGCCGCATCGCCGGGCGGCGTGGGCGCGGCGACACGGTCAGTCAGATTTCGGTGAAGGCCGAGAGCGAGGGCGTGCTCAATCGCTTGCAGGAAGATGTCGAGAACCTGCTGCGTGAGCGCCACCGCACGCGCGAGGGCGAAGACGATTTCACGGTGCAGAATCTGAGCTCGATCAGCGAGACGGCGGCGCAAACGACGCAGGTGTTCACTTACCTTTTGGGGGGAATCTCCGCCGTTTCGCTGCTTGTCGGTGGTATCGGCATTATGAACATCATGCTGGTGAGTGTCACCGAACGGACACGCGAGATCGGCCTGCGAAAGGCTTTAGGCGCCCGTCAATCAGACATTCTTCATCAGTTCGGGTTGGAAGCGGTGACGCTTTCCGTGGCGGGAGGAATTATCGGGTTAGTTATTGGCGTGCTTGGCGCCTGGGGGATGACAACCCTATTTAACTTACCCTTGGTGGTGTCGCCGTTAAATGCGGGATTGGCGATCGCGTTTTCTGGATTGGTCGGCGTCGTGTTTGGCGCGTACCCGGCTTGGCGCGCAGCGAAGCTCGATCCGATCGAGGCGCTGCGGCGGGAATGAGGAAGAAGTTCTCATGCGTTTGATTGTTGCGTCCCTGGTCGCGTTGATGGCGGCGATCGCGCCCGCCTCGGCGGAGACGTTGGCGGAATCGATGGCGTCGGCGGTCGACTCGAACCCGACCTTGGCGGCGCAACGCCAGCGCTTGAACGCAACGCGCGAGGCGCTGCCGCAAGCGTGGGCGGCGGCGTTGCCGCAAGTTTCGCTCTCGGCCGGCGCCAGCGCCAGCGACCGCGACTCCGACAACGTGCTGCTTGAGGGTGATCGCAGCGAAACCTGGTCGGCAAACGCCAACGTCTCGCAATTGCTGTTCGGCTCGGGCCGGGTTCTGGCGGGCACGCGGGCGGCGCGAGCGCAGATCGCCGGCGCGGTGGCCGATTACGAATTGGCGCAGCAAACGCTGCTGCTCGATGTGACGCGCGCGTACGCCGATGTCCGCCAAGCACAGGCGATCGTAGCGGCGCGCGAGACGACGGTGTCGAACCTCTCGCGGCTCTTTGAATATGCGCAAGCGCAGTTCGACGCCGGCGTGGTCACGCGCACCGACGTGGCGCAGTCGCAAGCCCGCTTCGCGCAGGCGCGCACGCAATTGGTGCAGGCGCAGGGCGCGTTGGCGGCTTCGGTGCAGGCGTATCAGCGCCTGGTCGGGCGCCCGCCCTCCGGTTTGACGCCGCCGGCGCCGGCGACTGGCTTGCCAAGCGATTTGCAAACGGCGCTCGACTCTTCGGTTGACAATAGCCCGCTGCTTATCGGCGCGCAGGCCGACACGCGGCTCGCCGATGCGAACGTCGATTCCGCCGCCGCGCAAGGCCGCGTCAACGTCACGTTGGAAGGTGGCTTCGGAACGGGCGCCGATTTCAACGACGACTTCTCGGAATCGACCAGCGACAGCGTCGGCCTCCGCGTTTCGGTGCCGCTGTTTCAGGGCGGCGCCATCCGTTCGCGCACGCGCGCGCAACGCGCTTTGCGCTCCGCCTCCAATCTCGATCTCGCCGCCACCCAGCGCAGCGTGCAGGAGAGCGTCACCAACGCCTGGACTGGCCTCGCCAGCGCCCGCGCCGCGGTCGAATCCGCACGCGATCAGGTCGAAGCCGCCGAACTCGCGTACGAAGGCGTGACGCTGGAGCAGGAGACGGGCCTACGCTCCACCGTCGAAGTGCTCGATCAGGAAGCCGATCTGCTCACCGCGCGCCTCGCTTTGGCGCAAGCCGAGCGGGATCTGGTGGTGGCCGAACGCCAGCTGCTGGCCTCCGTCGGCGTGCTCAGCGTCCCGACCGGCGGCGGCGTCGCCGTCGAGCCCGACGACAATCTGCGCGGGCGCTAAGCGCCGCGCCATTGCCTGTTCCGCTTGCACGCCGGCGCCGCTTCGGCTTAACCGTCAGGCAGATCGCGGGCGTAGTTCAGAGGTAGAACGTCAGCTTCCCAAGCTGAATGTCGGGGGTTCGATTCCCCCCGCCCGCTCCATCGCTTCGCACGCGCGAGCACGAGGGATTTATGGCCGAGCTGTCGCAGGCGCAGTTGCGCAAATTCACCGATGAAATTTGGAACGCGGAGATCGTGCCGACTTTGGTCGAGTACATCGCCATTCCGAACAAGTCGCCGTCGTTCGAGCCTGAGTGGGACAAGCTTGGGCATATGGAGCGCGCGGTTTCGCTGTTCGTGGCGTGGGCGGAGAAGAAGCTGCCGGCCTTAAACGCCACGCTTTCGGTCGAGCGTTTGCCGGGGCGGACGCCGCTCATTTTCATCGACGTGCCAGGCTCGGCCCGCGACGGCGACACGGTGCTGCTCTACGGCCACCTCGATAAGCAGCCGGAGATGACGGGCTGGAGCGACGGCAAGGGTCCGTGGGTGCCGGTGATCGAGGGCGACAAGCTCTATGGCCGCGGCGGCGCCGATGATGGCTATGCGATGTTCGGTGCGCTGGGCGCGCTGCTGGCGCTGAAAGAGCAAGGCGTGCCGCATGCGCGCGCGGTGGTCGTGATTGAAGCGAGCGAAGAGAGCGGCTCGCCGGATTTGCCGTTTTATGTCGATGCGTTGGCCGAGCGGATTGGCAAGGTGTCGCTGGTCGTCTGCCTCGATAGCGGCTGCGGCGATTATGAGCGCTTGTGGTTGACGACGTCGCTGCGCGGCATGATCGGCGGCACGTTGCGCGTCGATGTGTTGGAGGAGGGCGTGCACTCGGGCGATGCGTCCGGCGTGGTGGTGTCGAGTTTCCGCATTTTGCGCCAATTGTTGGCGCGGTTGGAGAATGTCGAGACCGGCGAGGTGATTGTGTCGGAGCTAAATGCGCCGATCCCCGAGGAGCGCGTGCGGCAAGCGAAGGTCGCGGCGCAGGCGCTCGGCGATCAGGTCTATGCGAAGTTTCCGTTTGTCGACGGCATGAAACCGAACGGGACGGACTTGGCCGAATTGGTGCTGAACCGCACCTGGCGGCCGGCGCTCTCGGTGACGGGGCTCGCCGGCGCGCCGCCGCCGCGCGATGCGGGCAACGTGCTGCGGCCGTTCACGGAAGCGAAGCTCTCGATGCGGGCGCCGCCGACGGTCGATGCCAAAAAGGCCAGCGCGCGGCTGAAGCAGATTCTCGAAAGCGATCCGCCCTATGGCGCGCGCGTGAGTTACGAGCCGGAGAAAGAAGGCTCGGGCTGGAACGCGCCGAAGACGGCGCCGTGGCTGGAAGCGGCGATCGAGGATGCGTCGCAGAAATCATTCGGCAAGCCGGCGGCGATGATGGGCGAAGGCGGCTCGATCCCGTTCATGGGCATGCTGGGCGAAAAATTTCCGCAAGCGCAGTTCGTCGTCACCGGCGTGCTCGGCCCGCACTCGAACGCGCACGGCCCGAACGAGTTTTTGCACATCCCGACCGGTAAGCGCGTCACCGAAGTGGTCGCGCGCGTGTTGGCGGCGCACGCGGTGCGCTGACCCGGCACGCGCCGGCGCCCGCGCGGAGCGGGGCTCGGCGCGGTGGGAATAGAGGCAATGATGTGAAGGGTGGCTTAGGAGCTGTCGGCGGCGGCGGGCGACGGCGCAAAAGTTGCGCCCATAAGCAGCGCCGCTGGCGGACGCGCGGGCGTCATGGCGGCGAGGCGCGTCAGCCGATGAGTGAGGCGCTTGGCCAGCTTTGCCGCGAGCGCGTCAGCATTGGCGAGCGCGCAGAGCAGCGCACACACACGCGCGGCGACGCCGTGAGCCCGCAACTGGCGGCGGAGGGCCGAGCCGATGGCGCTGCGCATGAGGGCGCTAGTGTGCCGGCGTTTGCGAAAACCGTTGGGCGCGCCGCGCGGATGGTGCAGGCGTGGGCGCGCTGATCGCGGCGCCATCGTCGCGATGGCGCGCAGGAAGATGAGCTTGCCGACATAGCGCGCCATATCGTCAAGCAGGCCGCGCGGCGGTGTTGCGCCAGTGATGAGACATGCCGTGAACCGCATCAGCCACGCCGCCGCCCAACTCATAAGCCGGGCGAGGGAGTGGTGCGAGATATGGGGTTCTGGGGCGGGGTTCATGGGCGCCAGTATGCGGCCGGATTGAGCTCGGTCGGATTGATATTCTTTGGGACGTTGAAAACGCCGGTGTTTTGGCTCGAAATGCGGGGATAGAGCGCGAGTCTATCCACGAAACGCGCGCGTGGAGCGCCTGCGTTTGCGGCGATCGTGCAAGTTGGAAAAGTGTGTGTCACGCTTTCCCATGGCATGAGGCGGACACAACGCTGGAATACTATCGGCAGGATCAACCACCGCCACCAACTGGGACTCGGCTAAACAGATGAACTCGATCGCATTCCTGCTTGGGGGCGCCGCACTTTTGTTTTTCGCTTCGTGCTCGCACACGCATATCGAAGAAGCGGCCCCAGTGATTGGCCTTGAGGCGGGCAATGGTCAGGTCGTTTTGACTATAGCCAATGAGGGTGATCGCGCGTTGAGAATCACGGATTACGGGTACCGGGATGGACTGCGTGTCCCACCAAACGTTTTCGTTCGAGTTGCTGACTCTTCTGGATCCGTCCTGCACAATCAGGCCCAGGATGTGAATGGATGGTGGACGCCGCGCTTCGTTGATTCCTCAGTGGCCAGACCAGCTGAGACGATGATTCTTGAACCTTCTGCGACCATTGAACGATCTTTGAATTTGGACGAGTTGGTTGGCGGGATGCAGTGGAGCGGGCAACGACCCGTGGGCATGTGCCGGTACCAAATCAGAGCCGTCATTTTCTATCATGGGGGCGTTGCTTCGCACACGAGTAGTTGGACTGATGTGGACTGCACCGTGGTAGCTCCTCCGCGAACTTAGGAGGAGAATGGAATCCCGCGCTCTTCACGTCGGAAATCGAGATCGAACGATTTGCAAATCGAAATCGCGGACCGCGCACTTGCGTCGAAAATTGCGACGACCTTGAAATGCTAGGGGTGCACGGCTCCCCTTTCGGCGACAATTCCTGCAAACTGATCCCTGGAAAGGGTGACACACACTCGCGGCGCGCTGTCGCTAAACTGTGGTGAGTAATGGTGTCTGTCACGCAGAGCGCCTGCATCGCCCTGAGAGTGAGTGAAGAGCTTAGCCCGCTTGCTTGATCTGCGCGGGCGCCGTCGCCACCGCCGCAACGAGCGCGGGCCGTTTGCGGGCGTAGCGCATCACGGTGGCGGCGAGCATGTCGCGGTCGGCGGGTTTGACCATGTGTTCGGCGGCGCCGAGGGCCATGGCCTGAGCGCGGTCCTCGTTGACCGAAAGCACGACGACCGGAATGTCTTGCGTCTTCGGATCGTGCTTCAAGCTTTGCAGCACGCGCCAGCCGGAGCGGTCGGGCAGGAAGATGTCGAGCAGCACCAGCGCCGGCTCGCGGCTGCGGGCCAGCGCCAGGCCAGCTTCGCCGCCGCCGACGCCGAGCACCGAAAAGCCGGCGCGGGTGAGGGAGCGGGCGGCGAGTTCGCGCGCGTCGGGCTCATCCTCGATGACGATCACCAGTGGTCCGTCGGCGGCGCCCTGAATAGCGTCGATCTGGGCTGCGGCGCCGAGGGCTTTGCCGGCGTCGGCGAAATCCGCCGGCACGTGCAACGTGAAGGTCGAGCCTTGGCCGAGCTTGCTCTCGACCATGACATCGCCGCCGAGCAATTGCGCCAGGCGCCGGGTGATGGTGAGGCCAAGGCCGGTGCCGCCATATTGCTGCGTGATGGTGGGATCGGCTTGCACGAACGGCTGGAACAGGCGCGCCATGTGCTCGCTCGACATGCCGATGCCGGTGTCGCGCACGGTGATGAAGATTTGCTCGACACCGTTAAAGGGGCGGCGCTCGAAGCCGACATCGATCTTGCCGTCGCGCGTAAACTTGGAGGCGTTGGAGAGGAGGTTCAGCACGCACTGGCGCAGTTTCATGCCGTCAGTGTTGGCCATGCCGTCGGGCGCTGCGCCCATGAGCGCTATGGCGTTGCCGTTTTGCTCGGCGAGCGGCCGCACCGTTTCGATAAGATCGTCCAGCAATTCGTGCGGCTCGAACGTTGCCGGGATGGCTTCCATGCGGCCGGCTTCGATCTTTGACAGATCGAGAATCTCGTTGATCAAGCTGAGCAGATGCTTCGCTGCAGTGAGGATGCGGTTGAGATCTTGCACAGCGGCAGTGTCGCCATTGTCCTCGGCGTCCTCCTGCAACATTTCCCCGTAGCCGATGATGGCGTTGAGCGGCGTGCGCAGCTCATGGCTCATATTGGCGAGGAATTGCGACTTGGCGAGATTGGCGCTCTCGGCGGCGTGACGCGCGTGCGCCAGCGCATCGACGCCGCGCGCGATCGCGTCGCCGTGTTGAACGAGGGCGCTGAGCATGGCGGCGAGATCGGCGGAGGCCGCGATGGCGGGCGCTTCGAGCGGCGTGGAGAGCTCGTTGCTGAGCGTTTTCAGCGTTTCGGTTTGGCAGGCGAGCGCGGCGCGCAAGCTTTGGCTGGCTTCGTGTGGGAGGTTGGCGGCTGGCGCCGCGGCGATTTCGGCGCGGCTGCTGACACAGGTGAGGCGCACCGGCGCGCCGTCCGGCGTCGTCCGCACAAAACCCTGATGCCGCACGCGCACGATCGAACCATCAGCATGCATCACGTCGTGTTCGATCGCGATGCGGCGGACGGCGCCTTGGCGCGGCGCGAACGCGGCTTTGACCAGCGCGCGATCATGCGCGGCGGCGAAGCAGGCGTGCTCGATGACGTCAGCGGCGGTGACATCTCGGCCGAGTACGCCGGCGAGGCGGTCGGCGCCGATCAGGGTGTTGCGGGTGTAATCGATCTCCCACGCGGCGGAGGCGTCGTCGAAAAAGCTCATATTGAGCTGGCGCACCCATTCGGCGTCCTGCGCGCGCACGTGCGAGGCGCGATGCGCGTGCTGGAGCGCGGCGGCGGCGACGTAGGCGGCGCAGATGAGGCACATGAGCATGATCGTGAATGCGTCAGCGGCGATGGCTTGAGCAGCGAAAGCGAGGCCCAGTACGGCGTAAGGCGTGCATGCAAGTACAGTGTGCAGCCGGCCGCGTTGTGCATGCAGTCCAGCTTGCACCACCAGCACGCACAGCATCGCCGCGGCGAGAGTCGGGCCGAGCATATTCGGCGCTGTCCAGGCGAGCGCAGGCGCCACCGCCACGCTGGCGGCCGACATGGTGTCCAGTGCAAGGTGCGCGGCGTTAGTTTTCGCTCGCGACAGGGCGCCGAGACGACGGGAGAGAGCTGTACGCGCGTGCTCAATCAACAGCGCAAAACCAAGCCATACGGCAGCGAGTGCAGCGCTCGTTGTAGCGGCGACGCCGAGCGTAAGGAGCCCGAACACGTAATAGCGTGCGCGCGGGCCGAAAAAGACATCGGCGGCGGCGCGTTCGATCGCCGCACGGTTGATGAAGTGTTGCACGCCCCGCCTCATTGGCTAATTTCACGGTAAGGCTATCGCGCCACTGTAAATCAAGCGTTCGTGCGAAGCGGAAATCGTGCTGTTTTGAAACGAATATTGCGCGTTTGAGCGCCGAAGCATGAATGAAACATTGCCGCGCGCGGTAGAGGTAAATTTGCATGAACTTTAAGTCCGACAATACCGCGAGCGCCGCTGCGGAAATCTTGGCGGCGCTGAGCGCGGTCAACGACAAGCCCGCAGCCGCCTATGGCGACGATCCATGGTCGCGCAAGTTGGACGAGGCGTTCAGCGCGTTCTTTGAACGCGACGTGCGCGTGTTCACGGTCGCAAGCGGCACGGCGGCGAATGCGATTGCATTGGCGAGCGTGGTTCCGCCGTGGGGCTCAATCCTGTGCCACCGCGAGGCGCACATTGAGTGCGATGAATGCGGCGCGCCGGAATTCTTCTCCGGCGGCGCCAAGCTCGTTCTGATGGACGGCGACGCCGCGAAGGTGACGCCGGACGCGCTACGCGAGGGGATTGGCCGCAACGCCCGCGGCATTCACTCGGTGCAGCCAGCGGCGCTTTCGATTTCGCAAGCGACCGAGCGCGGCGCGATCTATCGGCCTGAAGAGGTAGCTGCGCTGGGCGAAATCGCGCGGAACGCGGGTCTGGCATTTCATATGGATGGCGCGCGTTTCGCCAATGCGGTCGCTGCGCTTGACTGCAAACCGGCGGAGCTGACCTGGAAGGCAGGCGTGGACGTGCTGTCGTTCGGCGCCACCAAAAATGGCGCGCTGGCGGCGGAGGCGATCGTGGTGTTTGATTTGGATCGAGCCGACGAAGTCGCGCGGCGGCGCAAACGCGGCGGTCACCTCTTCTGCAAGGGCCGCTATCCGGCGGCGCAATTCTTGGCCTATCTTGAGGGTGGGCTGTGGCTGAAGTTGGCGGGCCGCGCCAATGCGCTGGCGGCGAAGCTTGGCGAGGCGGCTGGCGCGCATCTTTCCGTGCCGGTTGAAAGCAATCAGGTGTTCATCAAGCCGGGCGTCGAAGCTTTGGCCAAGCTGCGCGCGGCGGGGGCTGAGTTTTACGATTGGGGCGCGGAGGGCTCGGGCGAAGCGCGCTTGGTCCTCTCTTGGAATCAGAACGAGGCTGACGTCGAAACCATGCGCGGGTTGCTCTCGGCGTTGCGCTGAGGTGACGACGCGAAGGTGGGACGGGCGCGTTGCGAGACGCCGTGCGCGGTTTTGGCCCAATGATGCGGGCGGGCGATGAGTTCGAATAGCGCGCAGAACGCAGCTAGCGTCGCCAGCGGCCAATAGAACGGCATCGTCAGAGCCGCGCGCGCGTGGCTCAGATTGCCGCTGATGGCGCTGGCCGAGAGCGCGGCGAAGGCGGCGACGCAATAGCCGAGCACCGCGAGTGTAAGGTCGGCGGGGCGCAGCAGCTCGTATGGCGATAGCGCTGCGGTCAAAACAATAAACGCGAGCGGCCCATGCGCGAACGCCGCGATGAGCCCGCCGCCCAACATCACTTGCATTGCGGCAAAGCCGGCAAGCCCCATTTCGCGCGCGGTGCGCAACGGATTGCGCATCAGCACCAGCCACGTCTGCATGTGGCCTTTGATCCAGCGTGTGCGTTGCTTAAGCCATGCCGCGAACGTAATCGGCGCTTCTTCGTAGGTCGGTGGGCCGATGATGCCGGCGTGATAGCCGTTGCGGGCGAGGCGATACCCGAGGTCCGCATCTTCGGTGACGTTGAATTATGATTGCCGTTTTTCGATATCGTTTGCGGCATCTTGCGGTTTTTGCTCGCGCGTCGCGCATGGCCTTGTCGCGCTTGAGTTTTTCTCACTAGCTGAACCCCACCGAACCCTCTCGTTCCCTACGCCTCCCTCTGCACGGAATGGGACAGGAACGGGATTTGAGGGATTCATTGGAGTTTATCAGTGCCCCGCCAATCCAATCACAAACTTCGCTTGACGCGCCGCGCGATCGAAGAATTGCAGCCCGCGCCACGGCGCTATCGCGTGCTCGACGCGGACATAGCAGGCCTCTCGATCATGGTTATGCCATCGGGCCGCAAGACTTGGTCGGTGCGTTACACGCCAGACGGCGGCTCGCCGACAGAGGTTGTCCTCGGTGATTATCCGGGCGTGCTGCCAGAGCTCGCGCGCGACCACGCTGGCAAGGTCCGATCAGGCGCGAGGCTCGAAGGCCGCGACCTCGCTAAGGAACGCAAAGAGGCGCGCCGGCAGAATGCGATCCGCAAGGAGCGCACGGTCGAAAAGCTGATCGAGGTTTATATGGCCGACGCGCGCCGGCGCATGCGCGAAACCACCATGATCCGGCTGGAATCGACGATCCGTACCCGTGTGAAGCCAAAATTCGGCGACAAGAGCATCGCGCTCATAAGCCTGGACCAGGTGCGCAAGTATGTGGAGGCGATCGAGGAAGACGAGGGTCTGCCGGGTGCTGCGCGCAGCACATGCTCAGCCCTGAAGGCGCTTATGGCCTTCGCCCTGGAACGCGGCTTGATCGATGTGAACCCGCTCCAGGGCTATCCGGGGCCGAGTATTCGCAGCCGCGAGCGCGTGGCCACCCAAGATGAACTGCGGCTCGTTTGGCTAGGCCTTGAAGACATGGCGAACAATCCTGTCGGCCGCGCCAGCGCCTTAGCCTTGCAGTTTGCGTTGTTGACGCTCCAACGGCGAAGCGAGGTTGCGGGCATCACCAAGGCCGAAGTGGATTTTGGCGCGCTCCGGTGGACCATTCCGGGGAGCCGGACCAAGAACAAGTCGCCGCAAGTGGTGCCGCTGGCGCCGCTCGCGTTAAAGACGCTGCGGGCAGGGTTCGAGCATAGCCGCGAGAACCATGCCTTCTGCCGCCGCGACAGGAAGATGGCCTCGCGTGCGACGGCTCTCACCCGCGCCTTCATTCGCCTCCGCGAGGATGTGGGCGCAGGCGATCTAACGGTTCACGATCTGCGGCGCAGCGGCGCAACGATGATGGCCGAGATCGGTGTGTCGGGCGATGTGATTAGCCGCATCCTCAATCACACGCCGCCGGGACCGCAGGTGACCAAGATCTACAATCGGTTCGATTATGAACCGCAGAAGCGCGAAGCGCTTGAGCGCTGGGAAGCTCACCTGATGAGCATCGTGCAGCAACCAGCGAAGGCGCACGCGAAGCTCAGCTAGGGGCAGCCGAGTTCGGCGGTTAAGGATGCGGTGGGTGGTTGAGCCGCTTCGGGAAAAAGGTCGAGACCGCTGCGCCGTTCAATTTCTTCGAGGCTTCGCTCGGCTTCGCAATAGGATTGTCGCGCCGGGGCGTTGTCGAAGGCGAACGCCGAGAGCCTGCCTTCAGCCAGGGACACGACTTTCCAATAGCCGGATGGCGTCGTCATGGCTTCGTCGGCGCTGGGCAGTGGAGGCATCTCGATTTCGTAGAGCGGCCCAGCGATGACATAGACTTCCACATCGTCGCGCGCCGCGAGCGTTCGCTCGGCGCGCTCCAAACGCGACCATCGCCCTCTATTTAGATTGGCGTTTTGCGGCGTGATGTTGGACAAAAGATTAGCGTCAGCCCAGTGCGGAGAAGCCGACACGCTCTCAAGTGGGGCAAGATGACCGCGATCGTAGTCGGCGTCCGACGCGCGGGTGTAGTCGTCCGGCTCCAGCGTCTCTGCATCGGGAAGCGCTGGGTCGGCGCGCCAGTTGCGCGTGCGATCGGGGCCGCCGCTGAGCGCCGAAGTAACAATGTAGGCAACCCAATCGGCCAGCTTGGTCTCGCCGTTGTTGCCAAGGGCGTAGAGTTCGCGCTGGACGATGCGCCATTGCGCGCTGCGTGAGCGCGGACAGCCCCACTGGCAATGGGGGTCGTCGAGGGAAGCGCTCCAGGTCTCGATTTCGGGCGACGCCGTGACAGGAGGCGGCGTGACGATTGTCGGCGGCGTCGGCGCGGGCGCTGGCGGTGTTGCGCACGCAACAAGGAGGGCCAATAGGGCTGTGACGGCAGCAGTGCGCGATCGCATCATCGCTAGCGGCTGTAACAGGCGCCTTAATCTTGTCAACGCGCTGTCATTGGCCGCCAGGCGCGCAAGCGGACTTGAAACCGCAATGCCAGAGCCGTGCATGTGGCAAGTGCAAGAGTGAGAACCCGTCAGCGCCGAGTGCTGAGCTCGCCGCGGCGGCAAGGATGCCGGCAATCAAAACGGGCGCCCAGCGTACGAGAGCGATAATCGCTCCGCAGACCACATAGACCCAGGCGATGGCCATTGCCGTGCAGACGATAAGGATCACCGCTTCCATGCATGTCCTCGCTGGATTGGTTCTGGTCCTGGGAAAAGGCGACTGCGGAGTTGCGCGCCATAGCGTTTGCGCCGCTCGTATTGCGACAACGTCTGACCACTGAGGCGCTTTGCCTTCCAAATATTCTTGATGTCGCGCAGCGTTTTGATCTTGTGGCAGCTTCTGCACATGAGCTGATCGGGCTTGGCCCGCCGCCACGTGTTCGGCGTCGAATGCTCGCCGATCAGACCTTCGGTCTCTTCGCAATCATCGACGCAGCAGGCGCCGTTCTGCTTCTTCAGCAGCGCCTCGTATTCGCGTGCGGTTAGATAGAGACGGCTCATGCCGAGACGCGCCCTCTTCAAAAGTTGAAGCGAAGGGCGCTGATGTCTCGACGTGATCGGCCCGCGGAATGGTGCGCGCCAAACGGTCCCCAGGTGTGAGAACAAAACAAGCACAAATTGATTGAGCGTGCAAGAGGGCTCTGCGAGGAGCGGAGCTTCTATCGGCCGTGCGAGCGCGCCCCCATGGGCTACGAAGAGAAAGTGCCGGTGAAGTTTGGCCAGCTCGGGCGTTTGAGCGGGCTCTATTTCGGTTGCACGGGCTGCGCGCGCGGCACGCTCTTTACGGCGATCGCGTTGGTGAAGCTCTATGGCGCCGAAGGACGCGTCGCCGATCTCGCCAAGCGCTTATCGTGCAAAGTCTGCAAGCAGCACAAAAAGCGCCCGCCGCCTGTCTATGTCGAAGTCTCACGGCCGCATTACACCAAGGCGGAAGCCACGGCGCTGACGGCGACGGGCATCGATGCGCTGGTCTACACGCTGGAGACGCTGAAGCCTACGAGGACGATTTCGTGAGCGGTGGGCGAACCCGCGCTTGGCGCGGGACGCGCTCTCGTGTTGGGGTGGACGGCCCCCGACGGCATCCAGTGTGCCAGAATGAGGTCGTTGAAGATCTCAGACAGAGGGGCCGCCCGTGGAAAAACTTATTCGAATTGGTGTCGATACGTCAAAGGCCGTTTTTCAACTGCATGGTGTTGATGAAGCCGAGCAGCCGGTGCTGCGCCGCAAGCTAAGGCGGCGCCAGTTCATGATCTATTTCAGCACGCTCCCGCCGGCGCTGGTGGCTATGGAAGCCTGCGGCGCTTCATATCATTGGGCGCGCCAACTTCAGGCCTTGGGCCACGAAGTGGTGCTGATCCCACCGCAGTATGTGAAGCCGTATGTGCAGCGCGGCAAATCCGATGCGGCGGATGCCGAGGCCATTTGCGAAGCTGCTAGCCGTCCCAAACTCCGCAAGAATTTCGTGCCGATCAAGAGCCCAGAACAGCAAGGCGCGCAAATGCTGACGAAGCTGCGCGCGCAGTTCATCAGCAGACGGACACAGATCTCGAATTCGATCCGGGGTTACGCTGCCGAGTTCGGGATAACCGCGCCCAAAGGGCTCGCACATCTCAGCGAGGTGCTGGCTGATATCCGCGCCGAGGCATCGATTCCGGCCTTGGTGGTGGATTTGATGGAAATGCTTTCTCGAGATTTTGCCAGGATCGATGCGGAGGTCGGTCTTCTGGATAAGAAGCTCATGGCGCTACACCGCGGCAACGAAATGAGCCGGCGATTGGCTGGCGTGCCAGGCATCGGTCCGATCGGCGCAACGCTGCTGTCAGTCAAAGTCGTAGATGCGAAGGGATTCAAATCGGGCCGCGATTTTGCTGCGTGGCTTGGACTGACGCCGAAAAACCATTCCACCGCGGGTAAAAATCGCCTCGGCGTGATAACACGCGCTGGTGATGAAATGCTGCGAAGCGTTTTGGTGGCAGGGGCCACGGCAGTAATCGCCGACATGAGGCGCGGCGGGAGCCGCAGCTGGCCCTGGTTGAAGGCGTTGATCGCGCGCAAGCCGCCAAAACTCGTGGCGATCGCGCTCGCGAACAAGCTCGCGCGCATCGCATGGAAGCTTATGGTCAGCGGTGAGCGATACCAACCCATCATTGCTGCGCCATCGATCGACGTCGCCATGCCGGCGTAAAAGAGCTTAGCGTCAACAACATTGACGCTAGGGCCGGAACTTGCACAAACAGAAGAGGTGGTGTGATCGGCGCAAGCCGGAATATGTGAGACATTCCGCTCGGTTCACCGGCAGCAAATGCCGTTCTCGTGTTTGGAGCTCACTGTCCAGCGAAGCCCATCTTGGCCAGCAGTCGAAAGACTCAGCAACAGGCCGGACATATGAGCGCAAGCGATCCGATCAGTGTCACTCAATCTGTTTCTTGCAAGCAGGGGGCCGTCCACATATGAACCGAGCCGCGCGAAAGGAAAGCGCGGCGCGTCTCCGATGGTGGTGGATGGCTCCCGCTCCCGGCGTCAATGCGCCAAAGTGTGGTGCTGTCACGCAACCACGAACACGGAG
>ENA-ORBV01000221-ORBV01000221.1-microbial-mat-metagenome-genome-assembly--contig:-NODE-221-length-125934-cov-13.567676_pt1 | contig 125934 bp, 89 predicted proteins | sample MGYA00237777_ERZ505514 | MGnify/ENA primary metagenome ERZ505514 (study PRJEB26160, sample SAMN06269048) | microbial mat metagenome | isolation source: Oligotrophic lake microbial mat | place...
TGATTTGAACGGGCAGCACATGGACGATGAAAGAAGGAACCCTGGAAGTCATCGCCCGTTGCAGGGCGGATGGCAGGGCTGACCTTCACCGTTCGATCATGGTTGTATGATGCGGCCTCATCACTTTCGTCTTACGGACTCCTGACCTATGGCCAAGCATACTGATCGTGTACGCATCGAAGAGGTGGACTGGCGGGCGGTGTTTCCGTGGGTCAGATTGTTCGGTGCGTTCAAGATGGCGGCGGAGCCGGGGAAGTTGCTCACTTCGCTGCTGCTGGTGGTGATGCTCTATCTGATGGCAATGGTCATCGATCCGCTGGCCGGGCGGCAGGTGCATCCCGGTGAACTGGCGTATTACCGCGCTGTGCAGGAAGGCGTGATTGCCCCCGCCGCGCTGGAGCGCTGGACTGCGACGCACGAGTTGCGCGAACGCGCAGCACTTGAACAGCTTCTGAAACAGACCAGCGGAATCAGAGACGAAGTCCACGAACTGGTGGAATCAAGCGATCGCCTGAAGCTGGTACGCAAGGAACTACGCGATCATTACGCCAAGGCTTATGCCGATGTCGAAACCGATCGCAAGCAAACAGGTTTCGCGAAGGACTGGGAAAAAGATCTGGCCGCTGTGCGCCTGGCCCGGCAGCAAGCACTGGCGCGGATTGATGCGATGACGATGCGCAGGCCGCTCATGGTCGCTGCGGATCAGATGATGGATGCGACCGATCGCTTGGCGCGTTCGCTGGTCACTTTCAACCTCGGCTGGACGCAAACGGTGCAAGCCAGAGCACGCATGGCTCAAGCTGCGGCGGGTTCAATGGCGTCAGCAGCGGCAGGCGATGACGAGTTGATCGCCAGTGATGCGATTCTGCCGCTGAGTGATCCGACGACGACGGTCGCCGCACTGCGCGATCTCTTCGTGGTGATTCCCGGTTGGCTCTGGCATCATCATCGCGGGCCGCTCTTGCTTTGGCTGCTGCTGGCGCTGCCGGCGGTGGCGCTGCTGGGTGGTGCGGTGGCGCGGATGGCAGCGGCGCATGCGACGCGCGATGAGCGGCTGAGTTTGCGTGAAGCGATGCGCTTTGTGCAGCCGCGCTTCCTCGCATTTGTGCTCACGCCGCTCATGCCGCTGGCCATCGTGCTCGCTGTCGCAGCACTGATGAGCGCGGGCGGGTTTGTCATCTTCAATCCGCCAGCGTGGGGCATCGACATCCTCGGCGGCCTCCTCTTTGGCATCGCCATCCTGTGCGGCTTCATCATCGCAGCTGCGCTGCTCCTCACCGCGATGGGCATTCACCTGGTCTATCCCGCCGCCGCAGTCAACGGCTCGGATGTCTTCGACGCCATCGCCCGCGCTTTCAACTATGTCCTGAATCGCCCCTGGCGCTGGCTCTTCTATAACGCCATCGCCATCTTTTATGGTGCGCTGACTTATCTCTTTCTACTGCTGGTGATCATGCTCGCTGCCTGGGCCACGCAGCGGTTTGTCGGGCAATGGGTTTTCACAACGACCGATCTGGGGGCCAATCGATTCGAGACGATCCTGCCTGCACAGGGTCTTTCCACTTGGCAGAGCAGCATCGATTACGCATCGCTCGATTGGTCCGGCCGAGTCAGCGCGTTTCTCGTGCACTGCTGGATGGGTTTGCTGCTGGCGGTGTTGCCAGCGTATCTGGTGAGCTATTACCTGAGCGTGAACACGTGGATTTACACGCTGCTGCGCCGCGATGCTGATGGCATTGAGCTGGAGGATTTGCTCGTCGATCCGCCGTTTGATCCTCATGCGGTACCCAAGGCTGCGGAGCCTGCACAAGATGCGGCGAAGGATGACGACGATGAGGATGCACAGGGTTGACCCGTTCAAGTTGCACACACTGGTCAGCGACTTATCGGCAACTCTCCCAAGCGTGGCGAACCTCAACATTCCTTCGCCAGCATCCGACGATAGAATCAGTGATTCAACATCAACGGGCGCGATCACCACTGATCGTGATCGCCTCTTAAGGACTTTGGACATGCATGTGAAATCCACCGCGCTTCTACTGGCGATGCTGCTGAGCCTGCTTCTGGCAGCTTGCGATCAATCTACGACTGGCGGCCCTGCCTCCGGTAATCCCGATGAGCCTGAGCGCAAGTCGATGCGTCTGATCAGTCTCTCGCCTGCGCTGACGCAGCTCATCAGTGACATGGGCCAAGGCGATCTGATCGTCGGCGTTGACGATTCGCACGCGCTCGTCTTCGACAATCTCAAAGTGCCCACCGTCGGCACGTACGACAACACCAGTGCTGAAGCGATTATCGAACTCAAGCCCACGCATGTGCTGGTGATGGCCGGTGTCGAAGGTGCCCCGGCAGCGTTGCAGAAGCAGGCCGAGGCCAATGGTTTTAAGGTGGTGACCTTTGCCGTTCCTACGGATGTGCGCGAGGTCATCGGCATCTTGATGGGACAGTTTGTGCGCCCGACAGGCGATGGCCCCGGCAGCGATCGCGTCTCTTCTGAAAACAGTCTCGCGCACCTGCTGGGCAACGATCACAGCGGCCTCGTGGTCGCCAACGAAATGACCCGGCAACTGGGCCGCATCGCCGAGCTGGCGGACAGCGCATCAGTGCCGGGGAAGCGGCCGCGTGTGCTGGTTGTCTTTTCGCTGGAGCCTCGCGTGCAGGCAGCGGGGCCCAACACGGTGCTCCACGATCTTCTTCAGCAGTATGCCGGGGCCTATAACGCAGTGGTGCCGGAGATTCGACCGATCTCGGCTGCGGAGCTGAACGCGATCAGTGATCCTGAAAAACGCAAGCAGGCGATCCTCGCCGCAGCACAGGATCCGGAAAAGACGGTGGGCACCGCGCCAGTGCTCGATCGCGAAAAACTGATCGAAGCCCAGCCGCAAGTTATCGTGCTGATCATGCCCGGCGAGCCGCCGCTGCAATCGATTGATGAAGATCCTCGCCTGCTGAATCTGCGTGGCCTGGACATTCCTGCGGTGAAAAACAATCGCATCGTGCTCATCAGCGACAAGACCGCGCTGCTCCCCGCCACGACGCTGCCGACCGTGGCCGCCCAGATGGCCAAGGCGATTCACCCTTCGCTCACAGCGCAGATTGATGCCATCTTCGCGCCGGTCGTCAAGCCTGGTGAGAAGAACGAGAAGGGCGATAACGGCGATAAAGAAGGCGTGAAGGATGAAAGTCCGAAAAGCGATTCGCCGGTGCCCATTGATGCAAGATAGACGGAGCAAGATAGACGGAGCCGCGACTCAACGAGTCGCGGACGCCATCGGCCTGATAGCGTGTTATTGGCCGAGTTGCCGTGAGAATCAGCTTGGAATTATGCTTCGCCCAGCGCATGGATGCACAGCGCGAACCACGCCCATTGAGGCTGCTCACCTCCGCGACTCGTTGAGTCGCGGCTCAAGTTCTTCGCACCTGCTTCTCACAAGTCGTTCAAATCACAGTCGTAATCACCCGATGATTCCAAGGTATCCCCGTTCGCCAATGCGGCTGCGGGGCCTTGAGACATTCATTTGCGATTACGCGTTTTCCAATCTGTCGTCACTCGGCTCGTCGCCTGCCTCGTCATCGGCGGCGTGCTCATGTCCATTGGTCTGGGCATGCTGGAACTGAACCGATCCGAAGCGATGCTGCGTCTGCAAGTGGCGCAGCGCGTCTCACTCACCTCACGCAATTTGCAGACGCTTTTGCGCGGCGTCCTCCACACACAACTCAGCGATCAGATCAAAGAATCACTTCGCGTGGTCGCTTCCGACAGCTACATCATGGGCGTGCGACTCTCCGGCGATACCGCAGTGCCCATCGAGATCGGCGACTGGTCGCAGGCCAGCGCAGAATCCACGACCACGCGCCTGCTCCCTGAATATGGCATGTCCTTCGATGGCGATGTCGCGTGGGATGGTCTGACCATTGTGCGCGCTCCGTTCCTGCACGAAGGCGGCAGCGCGTCGCTGGAAATTCTCATCGATGGTGCACGCGCCTGGCGTCAGGCCCGTGCTGAAGTTTTTGGTGAATTGCGTTCGCAGTGGTTTTTCCTGGGTGTGATGACGCTGCTCGGTTTGCTGCTGCTAAGGCGCTGGTTCACCGGGCCGCTCTCCGATGTTTCTGATCTGGTTTCAGCCGGTGCTGGCCCTGATTCGTTCTACAACCTGTCGCGCGATTTGCCCGGTGAATTTGGACAACTGACGCAGGCCATCGGCGGCATGCTCACCCGCCTCGAATGCACCACGCAGCGATTGCGCCAGCGCGAAAGAGCCTTCGAAAATCTTTACCAGTTCGCGCCAGCAGCCATGCTCAGCATTCAGATTGATGGCACGATCGTAGAAGCCAATCGCCGCGCTGCTTCATTGCTGGGCGTGGCGCTGGAGCAAGACCTCATCAAGAAAATGGCGATGGAGTTCATCGCGCCTGAAGATCATCAGCTCTTTCGCCAGACCATCGATCGGCTCGATCTCGATAACGCAGTTCGCTGCGAGATGCGCATTGCCGTTCGCAATCGCATGATCGATGTGATGATCGAATGCACAGCGGTGCGCGATGAAGATGGCAGTCTGAAGATGATGCGCTTGTCGATGCTCGATATCAGTCAGTCCAAGCGATTGCAGCGGCAGCTCGCAGATAAAAGCCAGCTTTTGAATCTGATCATCAATCACATGAGCGATGCGATTGTGCTCGTTGATGCCGAAGGCTGCATCGCGGCACACAATCAGCAGCTTGCTGCCTTGCTGCATCGCCGAAGCGATTCGATCACCGGTGAGATTTACGATGTCGATCACTTCTGGAATGAGCTTGGCGTGGTGGAGCACGATGTCTTCGTGAGTCGTCTGCGTCAGATCGAAGCAGAAGATCAGCGGGCAGCACATCACCGCGCTGTGACCCGTGTGGGCACGTTCCTGTTCCAAGGCATTCCCGTCAGCGATTCCGATGGCACTTCCGTCGGCCGTCTTTGGGTCGTGCAGGAAGTGACCGCACAGGAACAAAATGAAAAACTGCTTCGCCAGCAATCGCAGCAACTGGGCGCACTCAAGCGCATCGGCTACGAACTGCGCGATGTGCGCAGCGTCAGCGAACTTCTCGCCAAGGCCGCTGATCTGCTCTTTGAAATGATCGGCGTCGAAGCCGTCGGCCTGGCCATTCGCTGCGATCGCGATGGCACCCGAAGCCAGCAGGTGATCAACCGCGGTAGCGGCGCTTATCTCCTGGGACAGAATCGGCAGCTTGTGGAAGCGGTCGAGCGCAGCTTGATGCCGCGTGTGTTGAGCAATCAGGATGTTTCATTCTGGCCTGACTTGCCGCGCGGCGAAGCTTGGATGCCTGCGTTTGAACAAGCAGGACTAACCTCCCTTGCTGCCGGCTTGCTGCGAGGCAGCGCCGATGCGCAAGGCATTCTTTGGATCGCCCGTCGAGGCGGCGAGCGCATTGAGCGACATCACATTTATCTACTCGAAGCGATGATCCCCGTCATCGCAGCTCGCATCGAATTCGCACAGCAGCGCGAACACATGCGCCAGATCGAACTCACCGACACCGTCACCGATCTGCCTAACCGAAGGCAGATTGAAATGTCGATCAAGCAACTGATCAATCGCCCCGGCTCGCGCTGGTCGCTGGTACTGGCGAGCATCGATCACTTCCAGGAACTGAATCAGAAACTGGGCCACGAAAACGGCGACGGTCTTCTACGTGACATCGCCAACGCCCTGCGCAGCAGCGTGCGCAAGTCGTGTCAGATCGCCCGAATCTCGGGCAAGATGTTTGCGGTGCTCGCGCCGGAAATCGTCGATGATGCAGCGCTGACTCTGGGCGAGCGCGTTCGGCAGGTGATTGCCGGTGTTCCTGTGAATCTCGCCGACGGCAACACCTGGGCCATGACCGCCAGCATCGGCGTTGTCACGCAAAACGGCGGCGACAAAGCGGATGTGGATGAAGTGATCTATCTCGCTGAAGCCCGCGTCGAAATCGCCAAACGCAACGGCAGAAACTGCGTCGTCGGCGAGCAATTCTCCAATCGACAAGTCGGCTGATCCCGTTACTCACACACTGTCAGACAGCAGCGGCACCGGCGCGAAAGCCTCCGAGAAATCAAACACACTATTAAAATCTTCCACGCGATCGCGTTCGGTCTTGCGCATGATTTGTCCATCGACCATGGCGAAGACAATCTGGCCAAAGTCCTCGCTGGTGGTGATGCGCCAGCGGCGCAGCACTGCCTGGGCGAGCAGGCCATATTCTTCGAGTGCGAAATCGCGCAGGCCGTAGCAAAGCTGCTGGCCGCTGATGTGGCGCGTGCGGTCTTCATCATCCTCCGCGAGAATGTCAGCGGGGGTCCGTTTGCCGTGCAGACGGGTGACGGTGAAGTCGAGCCCGCGCTGGACAAAGAGAAACGCGTCGAGGGGGTATTTGGTTTGGCTTGCGACGGAAAACAGTGCCATATCTCTCATCGCATTCTCGAAAAAAAGGTGGGCGAAGTTGCAAGGCTCCATGCCTTGCGTTCGTGCAGATTATAGCGATTGCTGCAACTGTTCAAACCTGAGGCACACTGCCAAGGTAAAATGTTCTTCAATGCCCCCGGCGGGGGTCGAACCCGCACGTCCATTGCTGGACAAGGGATTTTAAGTCCCTTGCGTCTGCCAGTTTCGCCACAGGGGCAATGCCTAAAAAACAAGTGATTTTGAGCGATAATGCGTGCGTGTTGATCGGGTGGGGCAGTTGTGGCATTCGTGCTTGACGTCTCGATACTTGGAACTCGGTCCATCGTGTCTAGTCGTGTCTAATAGGCGAAGGCTGGACCCCAAGGCCCATATTCCCAAAGCGGATATTGCTGCGTTGGATTCCATCATACCCGAGGATCGTATGCGTAACCTTTTGATCTGTCACGCGAGAGGAGAGGGGTGTTTAGTGGTCCCAAGTATGACTGAAATCCTCTTGCAAAACTGACAGGCGAATAGTGATTCCGAGAAATGGCCCAGCCGTGCGCCTTGGCGGAACCCAGCGAGACAGGCGGCAGGGCAATCGCATGTAACTTTTCTCATTTCATTATCTATTGGAATCTTTGAATAACCGCAGTGCCGCTAAGGAAGACAGGAAGGTTGGAAAGCAGAAAAAAAATGTCAATGATTCAAGCCTTTTTCCTGCCTCCCTGCTTTCCTTAGAGGTCCTTCCGCTGAATCGTCCGAGCTATCCAGAAGCTCCTATTGATTGACCTAAAGTTCAAATTATGTTAAACTATGTCCGGCTCGATCCTCCCTCTCTTGTTGGAGCCTTTGCCATGACCACTGCCGAGTTTTCTGTTTCGTCCGATTCTGTTTCGTCCAATGAGTTTGGTCCCGTTGGTGTTGTGAGTTTCTCCGCCGCAACATTGATCGGCTCCCTTTACTGCCACTGCAACGGTGGATGGATTGCCAAAACAGATGCCTTTACGTTGAACGAACGACGACTTTGGATCAACGCCATGATGAACCGCCACACAAGACTATTCTTGATCGCAGCGTGCGTAATCTTCGCTGCCGTCCCAGGATGCTGCACCACATACCGGGTGCAGGTTGTGGATTTGATCACCGAAGGCATCGTCATGGATGCTAGCGCACTCCACCTGACATCGAGTCCTATACCCGCATTTGCCGTCAAAGGCAGTTACGAGGCAGACGCGGACGGCGTCATCACATGTTCCAATGTGTGCTCATCACATGGTCTCCTGATCACCAGCAAGAGTCGTCCCGGAGAGGCATCCGTTTCATTCGAGCCTGAACTGACCATCGATTTTACACAGCACCGTCCCGCCGCACAACGTGCATTCGACCGCTGGATCGCGCAACGGCGCGAAGGCAAATTTTATCGCGTGCCTCTACTCACGCATAATGCCTTTATCGAGAGCACTGACCGCGTTGTCACGAGCGAAGATCCCGACGATGTGACAACGGTGTTCGTGATGGGAGGCGGTGTCAACGACGCCGATCTTGAAGCGATCAAACAATTTCCGAACGTGCGATTTCTGAGCGTGTCTACCACGAACATTACAGAAAAGGGTTTGATGACATTGCGGCAATTCCCAAAGCTGCTCAGTATTGATCTGCTTCACAATCCTCGCATCACCCAGGCAGGAGTGGATCAGCTTCGCGTTGCACTACCTAAAACCATTATTATCCGCTCGTCACTCGACCAGGAGAAATAGTCATGATGTGCGATATTGAATTAACCCCGTATTCACCAATTCTAGAGGCATAAGGGTTTACGGGTAGACGTCTACCTGTTTACCCGTAGACACGACTTAACCTTAGTATTGATAACGGCTTAACAGCGTAGACACGATTGAAAAATTCGTAAAGTAGACAAATCCAGGTGGAGGTACATGCGATTGCCTTGAGGCAGGTGGTCCTTGAAGCCAGGGATCAGCAGGGGAGTTGTTACACTCTGATTGCCCACCAAAAATACTTGAACCGATTTCATTTGAACTCCGATTGTTCATTGACAAATCATCTTTGACAGGCAGACCATGAAAACAATCGCTCTTACATTCCTCTCGATATTCGCGCTGATGACAGCGCCCCTGCACGCAGCCCCGCTCGTCTATCAAGGCACTGAAGGGGTAGGCAAAGGAAAGCACATCGTCTTCCTCGCTGGTGATCACGAGTACCGCTCGGAAGAATCGCTGCCAGCCTTGGCGCGACTGCTGGCCAAGCATCACGGCTTCAAGTGCACGGTGCTGTTCAACGTGAACAAGGACACCGGCGAAATCGAAGTGGGTAACTCGAACATGCCCGGCATGGAAGCGCTTGATACCGCTGATCTGGCGGTTGTGTTCTTGCGCTTTCAGGCGTTTCCCGCTCAGCAGATGAAGCACTTTGATGACTATCTCAATCGCGGCGGCCCCGTCGTTGGCATGCGCACCGCGACGCATGGTTTCAAGATGGGCAGCGATGATCCCTATGCCAAGTATTCCTACAACAGCAAAGTCGCTGGCTACGAACTGGGCTTTGGCCATCAGGTGCTTGGGCAGACGTGGGTGGGACACTATGGCACGAATCACAGGCAGAGCACACGCATCTCGATCGTGGATGAAAAGAAAGCTCATCCGATTCTTCGCGGCGTGAAGGACATCTGGGTGCAGGCGGGTGGCTACGTGGGTAAACCCATTGACGGTGAAATCCTGACGATGGCGCAGCCGCTCAACGGCATGATGCCCGATTCGCCTGCGGATGAAAAGAAGCCGCCGATGCCTTCGGAATGGACACGAACCTACAAGGGTGCTTCGGGCAAAGAAGGTCGCGTTTTCACCACGCTCTATGGCACCTCGGAAGACATCACCAACGAAGGCTATCGCCGGATGATCGTGAATGGTTGCATGTGGGCGCTAGGCATGGAAGACGCGATCAAGGCTGATTTGAATATTGCATTTGTCGGGCCGTTCAAGCCCAACACGTTTGGCGGCGGTGCTTATGCACGCGGCGTCAAGCCGGAGATGTATGCCGGTTTCGAGAGCGTGATTCCCGCCAATGCCAACACCAAAGCGGAAGCTGCTCCGAAAAAGGCTGCCGACAAGAAACAGGATGACAAGAAGGATGACAAGAAGGAAGACAAGAAGAAAGACAAAAAGGCTGATCAACCTGCCGCTCCCGTTGCGGCAGTGACCCAGGTGGTCGCCGCTGCCGGTGAGCCTGCGCCCTTTGCCTTCAATAAAGGTGATGCGGTCGCCATCCTTGGCAACGCCTTGCCCGATCGTATGCAACACGATGGCTGGATGGAAACACTTTTCCAGAGCCAGTTGCCTGAGTTGCAGTTGCGATTCCGCAACATGAGCACCAGTGGTGATCGGCCCAATTCCTTCCCTCGCAGCAAGGGTGCGATCACCATCGCGACTTACCTGGAGCATGTGAAGGCGGATGTGATTTTCACTTTCTTCGGCTACAACGAATCATTTGCCGGTGCGGAGAAAGCAGACGATTACCGCAAACAACTCGTGGACTTCGTGAAGAAGACCATGGCTGACAAGCCCAATGGCACCAGCGCGCCGCGGTTCGTCCTGTTCAGCCCGATCGCGTACGAAGACAAGAACAATCCCAATCTTCCTGATGGCAGAAAAATCAACGCCGCGCTCTTGGCCTACACCAAGGCCACCGAGGCAGCCGCCAAGGAACTTGGTGCGACGTTCGTGGATCTGTTCCATCCTTCACTGGCACTTTACAAAGCCTCTTCGACACCGCTGACGATCAATGGAGCGCACCTGACGGAAGAGGGCAATCGTCAACTGGCGCAGGTCATCGCGAGTGCGCTGCTGGGTAAACAGGTTGCTGCCGCCCCGACTTTGGAACAACTGCGCGAAGCGGTGCTCGACAAGAACATGCACTGGTACAACCGTTATCGCGCTTCCGATGGCAACGATGTCTGGGGCGGCCGCTCTACTCTGAAATTTGTCGATGGCCAGAGCAACGCCGAGGTGCTTCAGCATGAACTATCGATGCTCGATGTGATGACGGCCAACCGTGATCCGCGCATTTGGGCTCGTGCTGCAGGCAAGGACATCAAAGTGGACGACAGCAATGTCCCCAAGCCTGTACCCGTCAAGTCCAACGTCGGCGGCGGCAGCAAAAGTTCAAGCGCCCAGAAAGAAGGCGTCCTCAACTACATCAGCGGCGAAGAAGGTCTCAAGTACATGGCCGTCGCCAAGGGATTTGAGGTCAATCTCTTCGCAGATGAGTCACGCTTCCCGCAGCTTGTAAACCCAGTGCAGATGCAGGTCGATGGCAAAGGTCGGCTCTGGGCAGCGGTCTGGCCAACCTATCCAAAATGGGAACCGCTCAAGAAGATGAATGATGCACTCGTCATCGTGCACGATGACAACAACGATGGCAAGGCTGATCGCGTCACCGAGTTTGCCAAGGTGCAGAATCCACTCGGCTTCGAATTCTGGAACGGCGGCGTCATCGTGACCTGCACATCCGACCTGATTTTCCTGAGAGACACCAACGGTGATGATGTCGCTGATGAGCGCATCATTCTGCTCCAGGGGCTCGACACCTCCGACACGCATCACGGTGCCAACAATCTCATCATGGGCCCCGACGGTGCCATCTATTGGCAGAGCGGCGTATTCATGCAGCACAACCATGAACACCCGTGGGGCCCGTCGCTTCAGACCGGCGCATCAGCCATGTATCGCTTCGATCCGCGCCGCTTCGCCATCTCGGTGCACGCAGGAAATTCGCCCAATCCGCACGGCACTTCCTTCGACCACTGGGGTTATCAATATGCCACCGATGGCACGGGCGGCCGTGCATATCAGGTACGTCCCAGCGGCAACGGCTTCAAGATGACCGAGCTGCTCAAGAAGGAAGTCCGACCGGTGACGGCCAGTGAAGTGGTCTCCAGCGCCAACTTCCCCGACTCCATGCAAGGCGACTTCCTGATCTGCAACGTCATCGGTTTCCTGGGCATCAAGCACTATCACCTGGAACGCAATCCCACCACCGGTGCCGTCTGGGGTGAACCTGCGGGCGATGAACTCGTCGTCACAAAGATCAATGCCGACGGAACCAAATCGGAAGACAAGTCGCGTGGTCTACTCATGAGCGGCGACAAGAATTTCCGACCCTCCGATGCCATCTTCGGTGCAGATGGAGCGCTCTATGTCTCTGATTGGCACAACGCCATCATCGGCCACATGCAGCACAACGTGCGCGATCCCAACCGCGATCACAAGCATGGCCGCATCTACCGCGTGGTTGCTACCGGTCGTCCTCTTCAGAAGCCTGTCGCCATCGATGGGGCACCGATCACTGCGCTACTCAACAATTTGAAATCACCGGTGGATGGTATTCGCCATCGCACACATGTCGAACTGAGCGAACGCAACACACGTGAAGTCATCGCGGCTACGCAAATCTGGATGAAGCAGTTTGATGCAACCAAGAAAGAAGATGCACATCCGCTACTCGAAGCACTATGGGTGCATCAGCAGCACAATGTGCGAAACCTCGATCTGCTGGGGCAATTGCTCAAGTCCCCTGAGCCGCACGCTGGCATCGCGGCTGGCACCGTGAAGCATCTGTGGTTTAACGTGGGCGCATCCCAGCGCGGCGGCATCGTCACTGAAGCCGAGGAACTGGCCGCGATGAAGTCTGGCATCATCTCCGACACGCCGCAGCTCACCACCATCCGCATCGGCACGGTGCCTGAGCGCATGCGATACGACGTGACCCAACTGGCGGTGAAGCCAGGCAAGAAGATCAAGCTCACCTTCGCCAATCAGGACTTCATGCCTCACAACATCCTGCTGGTGAATCCCGGCAAGGCCAACGAAGTCGGCGAACTGGCGATCGCCTTGGGTGCCAAAGGTTTCGATGTGAGCTATGTGCCCCAGAGCAAGGAAATCATCTGGGCCAGCAAGCTGGTCGATTACCGCATGGAGCAAGTGATCGAATTCACCTCGCCGACTCAGCCGGGCGTCTATGAGTATCTCTGTTCTTTCCCCGGGCATCACCTGATCATGCGCGGCGAACTGATCGTCGCTGAGAATCCTGAGGAATACCTGGCGAAGAATCCCAAACCCGAAACCAAGCTCACCGAGTGGAAACTCGCTGACCTCGCCAGTGATCTCAAACGCGTCGATCAGCACCGCAGCTTTGAAAACGGTAAGCAACTGTTCACTTCACTCGCCTGTGCTCAGTGCCACCAGATGGGCAAGGAAGGTGCCATGTTCGGTCCGAACCTGAGCGAAGTCGTCAAGAAATACAAGAACGATCCCAAAGCGGTGTTGCTGGAGATTCTCGAACCGTCCCGCACGATCGAAGACAAGTTCCGCAACATGTTCCTGGAGCTTGAGGATGAAAATCCGGTCTCGGGGCTAATCATTTCCGAGGATCAGACCACCGTGACTATTCAGTCGGGTCCCACAGCTGCACAGGTGCACAAGGTCGCGAAGAAAGCCATCACGGATCGCCGTCCTTCTGCGCTCTCCATCATGCCTGCGGGCCTGGTGAACACGCTGAACAAGGAGCAGATTCTCGACCTGCTTGCGTATCTGCTGGCTGATGGAAAAGCAGATCATGCTGCGTTTCAACACAAACATTGATGCGGGCAATAGCGTAGATGCTCGGCTCACTGCGCAGATGCCATTTACTTCTGCTTTACTTCGCGGAAGTCAGGCGAGGAGACCAGCGTGAAGAGCACTATTTCTTCGCCGGTGATGGTGCTGATGTCGTGATGCAGGCTCAGCACTTCGACACCGGTGATGTCTTTGATCATGGCTTCCATCAGCGGGCGGGCCGTCTCGATCAGATGGGTTCGCACTTCCTTGAGCAGGTTGCGGCCTTTCTCTAATGGCAGCACCTTGACCAGTTGCTGCTCGGCAGCGGTCAGCACGCCTTGAAGTCGCACCACGACAAGATCGCGCATCAGGTGAGCGTGGATCTCTTTGGGCCCTCTGCCCATGTACTCCTGCTCGAAGCGCCGCATGCCCTCGCAGATCGAAGCCTCGATTTCACCTTGGGTCTTCATGGGAAACTCAAATGGGAAGTGCTCACTGGCTTTATGCTTAAGCAATGCTCGCAGCGCGATTGCGAACGGGACATCGTTTCTAGTCCACCAGCAATTGCGCACAATGATATCACAAATATGTATGGTGATTTCGATCACCACCTTGCTTTTGGTCCACTGGCCCTTACACTCCTTTGTCAGCGGAGTGCGAACACGCAAGAATCGCCTCCGATGTTGGATGACTAGATCAAGGACAGCCCGGCCAAGCCGGGAGGTCTAATGACGAGTAAACCGACTTGATTCAGCACTATTCATAGTGCCGAACCAAGTCGGTTTTTTTTTTGCTACTTCGGCGAGTATGACGGTGAAGCCGTGCATCGGACGACTCAGAGGATGGAACCATGACCCAAGTCCAACTCACGATGGCTCAGCGCGTTGCCAAAGCGGTCCGTGCGCACCAGCAGCAACGAACCGGGCATGAGCCTCAGGAGGTGACAGTGATGCTCGACGGCAACACCTTGGTCATCACGCTCAATGGAGCGCTGACACCTGCTGAGCAAGCGTTGGCGGCGAGCCCCGAAGGTGCTGCCAAGGTGCAGGAGTTTCACCGGCAACTGTTCGCCAGTTCCTCCCAAGAGCTCTTGGCGGAAATCAGGCGGATCACTGGCATCCCCGTGCGTGAAGCTGCTTTGGAAGTGGACTCTGGCACTGGAGCCATCGTGCATGCATTCACCCGTGGCACGGTCGTTCAGGTGTTTCAGTTGGCTCAGCCGGTATCGGCACTGGATTGGAACGGAACGCAATAGACCACGCCAAAGGCAGCGAAGTCGATCGTAAAAAAATAAAAATCGCCCACGGGCATCTGCATCCCCTCTATTACATACATGTACTGACTCTCTCTCTTTAGAAAAGGAATCCCCATGAATCGCTACCTGACATCAATGTTGATCGTATCGCTGGCCATGCTCACCGGCTGTGGCAGGGACCAGTCTCCTGACGCAGCAGCGGCGACCAGGCGTGCAAATGACGCGAAGCTTGCTGCCGAAGCCAAGGCCGCCAGCGACAGGCAGAATGCCGCCGATAGGAAAACCGCCGCCGACGCGAAAGCGGACGCCACCCTCAATGCTGCCCAAGCGACCAAAGAAGCTCAGGACAAAGCCGCGTACGACGCCAAGCAGGCTGCTGACGCAAAGATCGCTGCCGAACTGAAGGCCTCCAAAAATGCCAAGGATAACGCCGATGCTGCCATTGATGCCGCTGGTGAAGCGAACATGGCCAAGGCGGATGCACTGCTGACGCAGCTCCAGAAACAGATCAAAGAGGACAGACTCGATCAGGCTCAGTCCACGCTTGAACAACTCGATGACATGAAGGGATCGGTTCCCGCATCGATGCAGGATAAGGTCAACGCGGCTCGCAACAACCTGATCGCCAAGCAGGCCGCTGCAAAAATTCCCAAGTGATCAACTCCATCACGCTTGACCGTTCTACCACGGCTGGCGGTGGCCAGCCGTCATGGTCAATCCGATCAATCGCTTCATTCAAAGGAACACGAAATGAGCAATCATCACCAGACCAAAAAAGATTCCGCTTATGTCCAATCGACGACTCAGAATCAGACTCTGGTGGCAGAGGGATCCAAGGTCGCTGGCTCAGATGACACGATGAACGCTTCACAGGAGGCGATCGCTCAGCGGGCATTTGAGATTTACATACTCAATGGCCAGCAGCCTGGACATTGCAAACAGAACTGGGAACGAGCTGAGCGTGAACTATGCACGCCGCCCGCGGCTGGCGATTGCTGCGATCAGAAGCAGACGCAAAGCACAGGTAGCAGGACGCTCGAACCGGTGGTCAAGTCTTCCGACGAGATCATGCCGACCAGCGGCGGCAAGGGTTCGTACCCCAAAGGTATGCCGCGTAGCTCAGCCACTGACCGCCCCAGCAAGCACTAACTCCTGAGCGCCCGGCCCAGCGGAGGGGCTTGGCTGGTCGCCCAGACCTGACTCATTAACCGCCTACACAAGGAATATGAAAATGGGATTGATCCTTCTAATCATCGTCGTTCTGTTACTCGTTGGTGCCATGCCGACCTGGGGCCACAGTCGCAACTGGGGCTACGCTCCCAGCGGCATTCTGGGCACGGTCCTGCTTGTCCTGGTGATTCTGCTGCTCTTGGGCTACCTGCCCCGCGGGTTCTAAGTAGCACAGCCGCCTCATCTGGGTAACACCAAACGTCTTGCCAAGGAATGAAAAAATGAATACGCAACGCAGTGTCGGATTCGCGCTGGTGGTGATCGGTGTGATTCTTTTCATCATCGGCGCCAATGCTTCAGAGTCTTTCGCGGACCAGTGGAGCGAGTTTTTCACCGGTCACTTCACCGACAAGACCGTGTGGTACATGGTTGGCGGCATCGGACTGGTGATCGTCGGCGTGATCATGTCCGCGATGGGTGGTCGCAGAACGTAATGCGAAATCGCACGCTTTGAATTGATTGCATTTTCGGTGCTGCCGAATTGTTGTTCGGCAGCTTGGATTACAGATTCTTCTAACTTCAGGCTCAGGACCTTGATTCGGGCTTCGTCCCGATGACGGTCGTCTTTGAAAGGACATGACAATGAACACGTTCCCCATGAAAGCAACATTTTTACTCGCCGGTGTGTTTGGTCTGCTGGCGCTCAGTGCCTGCGCGACAGCTCCGGCCACGGTGCAAGGCAAGCGTGATATTGAAACCGATGCCGCCACTGCCCTGGCCAAAGCAACGCGACAGGACCCCTCACTGACGTCCATTTTCAACACCTCTGCGGGCTACGCAGTTTTCCCATCGGTGGGCAAAGGCGCAGTAGGCGTGGGCGGTGCCTACGGCAAAGGCGTGCTCTACGATCACGGCAAAGTCGTCGGCTACTGCGATCTGAGCCAGGCAACGATCGGTGTGCAACTAGGTGGCCAGTCTTACACCGAGATCCTCTGCTTTGAAAACCACCAAGCTCTCAGCAGGTTCAAGCAAGGCAACTTCCAATTCGACAGTCAGGCAACAGCCGTGGCGCTTAAGTCAGGCGCTGGCGCCAACGCCAAGTTCACCAATGGCGTGTCGGTCTTCACCATGGACGAAGCCGGCCTGATGTTCGAAGCCGCCGTTGGCGGACAGAAGTTCAGCTATCAGCCCAAGTGATTGGGTATGGCTGATCCATCCGCAAGCACCCGGCGCAGTCGGTGCGCTGGGTGCAGCGCTGAGTTACCTCTTCGTCAAGGTCACTACCAGGAGTTGAGCCTTGAGCACGGCCAAGGAAAACGCAGCAGAGCAGAGCATCGGTTCACTCGCCAGCGAAATCATCGATGATGCGCAGCGACTGGTGAAACTGCATCTGGAACTGCTTGGCCACGAGGTCCGCGCGGACTTTCGCAAGTGCAAGCATGCTGCGTTTGTGCTGGTCATCGCCCACATTCTCGCTGTGGTGGGCTTCACCGGTTTGTTCGCTATGTTCGTGGGGCTGCTCGCATGGGCGGCGCCGGACATCCCGTGGTGGGGCTGGTGCGGCATCGTGGGCGGCGCGCTGCTGCTGGTGTCCGTGATCGTCTATCGACGCGCGAGCAAAATGCTTAAGTCGATCAATCCGCTGCCGGACGAGACGATCCAAGTGATCAAGGAAGAACTGCAATGGTCGGCAAAATAGAAAACGCCAGCGCCAATGACGACGATGCCGACGATGCCGAGAAAGTCCGTCGTCAACTCATCGAAGCGCGTTCAGCTTTGTCAGCGAAGCTCCTCCTGCTTGAAGGGCGGCTTAAGAATTCCGTCGATATGGCGCGCAGCAATGTCGAACAAGGCGCGCAATCGGTGAAGCAATCGGTTGAAGACACTTTGTCATCGATCAAGCAGACGTTTGATTTCAAAAAGCTTGCTGCACGGCATCCTTGGGGGGCGATAGGCGGGGCTGTCATCGCTGGGGTGCTGCTGGCCCATCGAGCCCGGAGCCGACGACATTTTGTCGGTGATCTGCCGATTTACGCACAATCGAAATGGGCCGCCGCCGCGCAGGACGCCGCGCAGAAGGCAACCGGCATGAGGCAGGAACTGCGATCCCGATTTCAGGAAGAAATGAGCAAACTCAAAAGCATCGCAATCGGCGTGGGCGTCACCTATGCACGCGCTTGGTTAACGAAGAGGTTGCCATCTCTGGCCACGCACATCGAAGGCCTTGGGAAACCCACCGCGAAGGACCAGGCGCAACCGACTGCCACTTCCGGGAGCGATCCCACCACCTAACGATGGCGTGTGTCCAACTGCGGCCATGTGTCGAGAGATTTTCAAATAGGTGCGCTATCAAAACTCAAGGCCGAACTCACATAGACGACAACCTGCTGCCCACGGCTAAGCCCTCGGGCATCGTCCGGAGCAGAGGCGGTTCGCCCGAAGTCGCGACCTCGCCGATGAAGTTCGTTGCGGTCGTGGTCTTCATCGCGACTCTCTACCTGGGGCGAGAAGTACTTATTCCATTTGTCCTTGCTCTGCTTCTGTGTTTTGTTCTGGTGCCAATGGCGGTGCGCCTGCGGCGATGGGGACTGGGGCGAATCACGTCAATAGTGGTCACGATGATTCTCGCCACCACCATGATTGCGGGGCTCGGCTCGTTCTTCGCAGTGCAATTGATTGATGTCACCATGCGGCTGCCTGAATATCAGGGCAACATCGAACAGAAGATCGAATCGCTCCGCATCACGCCCAACGGCCCGATTGACCGCGCGATCCGTATGTTCGCACGGCTCAACGATGGCTTGGATAAATCGACGAGCGAGCCAAAGGACAAAGGTCGATACATCGACAAGTTGCTACCGCCCGACAAGGAAGCAATCGAAGAGTCGCCGCCCAAGGTAACCCCCGTGCAGATGGTTGCGCCGGCGGTGACGCCTATGGGCATCCTCAGCAACGTGACGGGCACCGCGCTAGGCCCGCTGGCAACAGCGGGCATCGTGTTCGTTCTCGTCATCTTCCTGCTGATCGAGCGCGAAGACCTGCGCGACCGCCTCATTCGCGAGCTGGGCACCGCGCCAGGTCAGCTCAACAATACGACGCAGGCCTTGGACGATGCGGCATACAACGTCTCGCGTTTTCTGCTCATGCAGTTGATCGTCAATTCCACCTATGGCCTTGCCATCGGCATCGGTTTGTATTTCATCGGCGTGCCAAACCCGGCGCTATGGGGATTGCTCGCGACCGTGCTGCGATTTGTCCCCTATATCGGCCCGATTATCGCCTCCGCCTTTCCCACCGCGCTCGCCTTTGCCGTCGATCCTGGGTGGGGCATGGTGATCGCAACGGTGGTGATGTTCGTGGTGGTCGAACTCATCTCCAACAACTTGATCGAGACATGGCTCTACGGCACCAAGATGGGAATCTCATCGGTGGCGATTCTACTGTCGGCCATGTTCTGGACGTGGCTCTGGGGGCCCATCGGCCTGCTGATGTCCACACCCATTACGGTTTGCATCGTCGTGCTGGGCCGATACATCCCCGCACTCAGCGGCATCTCCCGTTTCCTCGGCGATCAACCTGGCCTGCCTCTCTACGCCCGCATGTATCAGCGATTCCTGGCTATGGACCCCGACGAGCCGGACCAGATTGCTCAGGAATATCTGACCGATCACACCGTCGAAGAGTTTTACGGAGAGGTGCTCGTACCAGCGCTGCGATTATTGGAGGACGAGCGATTTCAAGATTCATTGGAGCCAGCGCGAAGAGAGTTCATCCTCGAACACATTCGCGAACTGATCGATGACGTCGCCGAGCGTCCCGATCCTGACAAAAAGCCAGCCGCTGCGGAGACATCGCCATCGGATCCCGCAGCCGAGTCTACGGAGACGAAAGATCCATCACCCGCGCCTGATGTTCCTGTCGCACTCAGTGGAGCACTGGCAGCGATGACACCGGCTCAGGTCATCTGCATCTCTGCACACGACGAATCAGATGAAGTTGTGGCTCAAATGATCTCGATCCTTTTAAGGAGGCGCGGCATTCGGGCGTCCTTCATTCCAGCCGAGTTGCGGGCAGCCGACCGTGTCGAACGGCTGGCAACCGAAGGGGCACCGATCGCCTGCATTTCGGTGCTGCCGCCTTATGCGGCCGTTTACGCCCGGCACACCGTTCAGCGAATCGCAGCGCGTGTTCCCTCTACGAAACTTGTCGTCGGATTCTGGGAAGCCAGTGCCGTCTCAGAGAACCTGACTCGCCAGCTTACTGCTGTCGGTGCTACCGAGGTGGTGAGTTCGGTGGCCCAGGCTGTGGCATCGCTGGTTGCGCTTGTCGCGCTCGAACCCGGCGATCCGTTGAATGATGGTGAAAACACGCAGCCAGTGGAAGAGCAAGAAAGTTTACTTGTGAAGGTATGAGATGGGATTGCAATGTCGTATATCTCGAGAGCTTGCTGGAGGTCACGGTTGATCGCCGATCATGGTCGAAAATGAAGAATCCCTTGAGCATCAATCCAAAGAAGCCATACGTTCTGGCGATCAACGGCGGCTCGTCAACGATCAAGTTCGCGTGGTATCAGGTGCGTGACTCGCTCGTGCGAAGTCGGTCAGGTGTGATGTCGCGCATCGGCCTTGGTGGGACGAAGCTGGATTTCACTGACCCGGCCGGAATAGCAGCGGGGAGCCTCAATGTTCCAGCCTCGGACTTTAACTCTGCCGTGGCGTTTCTGGTGGACTGGCTCAACAAACAGGATGAATTCAATTCGCTCGTAGCCGTGGGTCACCGAGTGGTTCATGGCATGCAACATCTCGCGCCGGAAATAATCACTGCAACACTGCTGGAAGAACTTCATCGGATAGTTCCATATGACCCGGATCATCTGCCCGGTGAGATTGAACTGATCGAAACTTTCCGCGCGCGTTGTCCGGGCTTGACGCAAGTGGCCTGTTTTGACACAGCGTTTCACCAAGGCATGCCTCGCGTCGCCAAGATGCTTGCCATCCCGCGTCGCTTCGAGGCTGATGGCGTGATGCGCTATGGCTTTCATGGTTTGTCGTATGCGTACTTGATGGAAGAACTCGCCCGGCTGGGTGACCCCGCAGCGAAGACCGGCCGCGTCATCCTCGCGCACTTGGGCAATGGCGCAAGCCTCGCCGCTGTGCGCGATGGTAAGAGCATCGACTCCAGCATGGGATTTACGCCGACGTCAGGATTGCCCATGAGCACGCGCAGTGGTGATCTAGATCCAGGCTTGATGAATTACCTTGCTCGCGCCCAGAAAATGACCGCTGCCGAGTTTGATCAGATGGTGAATCACGAGTCAGGCTTGCTCGGCATTTCGGAAACCAGCTCCGACATGCGTGACTTGCTTGAAATGGAAACTGGTGACGTGCGCGCTGCAGAGGCGGTGGCGCTGTTCTGCTACCAGGCAAAGAAATGGATCGGTGCCTTCGCGGCTGCACTGGGCGGCGTGGACACGCTCGTCTTCGCCGGTGGAATCGGTGAGAACGCAGCGGCGATCCGCAAACGGATTTGTGTAGGGCTCGAATTTCTCGGCATTGAAGTGGATGCCTCACGTAATGCTGATTCAGCGGAGGTAATTTCCACAGATGCCGGCCTGGTGACGGTTCGCGTCATTCGTACAGATGAAGAACAGATGATCGCGCGCTCAGTGTGTCGTGTGATAGCGCCCGCGTGATGGATCGATCGTTTCAGGTAGGTGAACGCCATTTGCAATGGCGCGTGTGTCAGACCGAACTACAACGAAGCAACAGAGGCTACCCATGATTATCAAGTACAAGACGAACAAGACAGTGACTGAGACGGCCGCCGCACTACAGTCCGCAGTGACCGCGAATCATTTCGGTGTCATGCAGGTTCACAATCTTACGGAAACCATGAAGAAGAAAGGTGTGGCGTTCGCCCATGAATGTCTGATCTACGAAGTCTGTCAGCCGCAACAGGCGAAGAAGGTACTTGATGCTGACATGAGCCTGTCCACCGCGCTGCCATGCCGAATCTCGATCTACGAAGAGGGAGGCAAGACGATACTGGCCACGCTCAAGCCGACGAAACTTCTGGGGATGTTCAACACACCAAATCTGAAGGACGTGGCTCAGGAGGTGGAGGACACCATTGTGAAGATCATGAAAGAGGCGGCGTCCGATTGAATGGTCGCGTCAGGATCGAAAGATGTGCTTGTTATTTTTTCAGGTGCTGCGAATCGTAATCCTTCCCCGTCAATCGATTCCGAGATTCCCCTATGGCTGTCAACACAACATGCGGCAAGATGGCAAACGAAGTTCTTCAGCGAGCGTTGTTCGCTAGACAAGCAATGTGTGCCCGCAACGTCTGCCGCAAGTCATCTTTTTCCTACTCTGCATTCAGCTCTGGAAAGGTGCGGATTTAGTGCCCATTCAGGAGTCACCACCTTCGCAGCGCTGGTTCTCGCCTTCGGCCTTGTGGCATCGCAAGAGCGCGATCATCGCGGCATTGAGCATCGTTGCCATCGCTCTGCATCTGATCCTGCGCTATGGCATTCACACAACGCCTGCGACCTATCGCATTCCACTACTTGCAATACTGGTTATCGGTGGCTTGCCACTGCTATATGACCTTCTCCGCAAACTTCTGGCGCGAAAGTTCGGCTCCGATCTGCTGGGCGGCATTTCGATTGTCACCTCCATTCTCCTAGGGGAGTATCTGGCCGGCTCAATCATTGTTCTGATGCTGTCAGGCGGTGAAGCCCTAGAAAGTTACGCCCTGCGCAGTGCATCATCCGTGCTGGCTGCGCTGGCCAAGCGCATGCCATCGATTGCGCATCGCAAGCAGGATTCGCAGATTTTGGATGTGGCGCTGGATGAAGTAGCCGTGGGCGACACGCTCGTGATCTATCCGCACGACATTTGTCCGGTGGACGGTGAAGTGATCGAAGGCCACGGTGTGATGGATGAATCGTACCTGACCGGTGAGCCGTTCCAGATCACCAAGACCTCCGGCTCTGCGGTGATCTCCGGCGCGATCAACGGCGAGTCGGCCCTGACCATTCGCACCACTCGGCTCGCTTCCGATTCGCGCTACGCAAAGATCATGGAAGTGATGCGCGAGAGTGAATCCAAGCGGCCGCAACTGCGCCGCCTCGGTGATCGTCTGGGCGCGATCTACACACCTGTAGCTCTCACGGTCGCGCTGCTGGCCTGGCTCATTAGCGGTGAAGCGATTCGCTTTCTCGCCGTGCTGGTCATCGCAACGCCTTGTCCGCTGCTGATCGCAATCCCGGTCGCCATCATTGGCTCAATCTCTCTTTGCGCTCGCCGGGCGATCATTATTAAGAGCCCCGTCGTGTTGGAACAAATCGCCGAGTGTCGCACCGCGATTTTCGACAAGACCGGAACGCTGACGTATGGCGAACCGAAGTTGACCGATGAATTGATTGCCCCGGGCTTCGAGCAGAAAGCAGTTCTCACACTCGTGGCAAGTCTGGAGCGGTACTCGAAACATCCACTAGCGCGTGCCATTATCGCCGCAGCGACCGATGCAGGCATCGAGATTCCTGAAGCCAGCAATGTGAACGAACAACCGGGCAAAGGGCTTCGTGGCACCGTCTCCGGACGGGACGTGCTGATCACCAGCCGCAACAAACTGATCGCGCAGAAGCCTGCTGTTGCCGATGCACTTCCGCCGATGACCGAAGGGCTTGAGTGTGTGGTCGCCATCGACGGCGAATACGCAGCCGTGCTGCGATTCCATGATGCCCCGCGCGCCGAGAGCCGGTCCTTCATTCATCACCTCAAGCCCAAGCATCACATTAATCGCGTGATGATCGTGTCGGGTGATCGCGAGTCGGAAGTGCACTATCTCGCGGAGCAGGTGGGCATCACCGAAATTCATGCGCAGAAGAGTCCCGAGGAGAAGTTGGAAATCGTCCGCAAGGAGACCGCTGCCGCCAAGACGCTGTACGTGGGCGATGGCATCAATGACGCACCGGCGATGATGGCCGCGACAGTCGGTATGGCGATCGGGCAAAACAGTGATGTGACCGCTGAGGCTGCTGGCGTGGTCATCATGGACAACTCGCTTGAGAAGGTGGACGAATTCATTCACATCAGTCGACGGATGCGGATCATCGCGCTCCAAAGTGCCGTCGGCGGAATGGCGCTGAGCATCATCGGCATGGGACTGGCGGCCTTCGGTTACCTGAGCCCTGTAAGTGGCGCGATCACACAGGAAGTCATCGATGTGCTGGCTGTGCTCAATGCTTTGCGTGCGGCTTTTCCGCCCAAGGTGATTCATGACCTTTATTGAAGCTGAATACAAAATGAAAACACAAACGCATCCCCCAACCCTTTCCCCTGACCTTCTGAGCAGGATCGATGCCTACTGGCGCGCTGCGAACTATCTCTCCGTCGGGCAGATGTACCTGTTCGATAATCCGCTCCTCAAGCGGCCGCTGGTATTGACAGATATCAAGCGCATGTTGCTGGGGCACTGGGGCACGACGCCCGGGCAGAATTTTATTTACGTGCATCTTAACCGCATCATCAAGGCACACGATCTCGACATGATCTTCGTCTCCGGTCCAGGGCACGGCGGGCCAGCCGTGGTCGCCAACACCTACCTCGAAGGCAGCTACAGCGAGATCTATCCGAACATCACTCAGGATGAAGCTGGGCTTCAAAAACTCTTTCTTCAGTTCTCCTTTCCCGGCGGCATCCCCAGCCACGCATCCCCCGAATGCCCGGGCTCGATTCACGAAGGCGGCGAACTGGGTTACTCGCTGAGCCATTCTTTCGGCGCGGTGTTCGACAATCCTGATCTGATCGTCGCTTGCGTCGTGGGCGATGGTGAAGCGGAAACAGGACCGCTGGCTACAGCCTGGCATTCCAACAAATTTCTCAACCCTGTCAGCGACGGCGCGGTGCTTCCGATTCTTCATCTGAACGGCTACAAGATCGCCAACCCGACCATTCTTGCCCGCATCGAACGCGAAGAACTGGAGCAGCTGTTCCGCGGCTACGGATGGACGCCGATTTATGTCGAAGGCGATGACCCCACACTCATGCACGAAGCGATGGCTGCTGCGCTCGAAACCGCAGTCGCGCAGATCAAAGCTATTCAGCTCAACGCTCGCAGTAGCGCTGACCTCACACGTCCGCGCTGGCCGATGATCGTTCTCAAATCTCCCAAAGGCTGGACCGGGCCCAAGGTCGTCGATGGGGTGCAGATCGAGGGTACTTTTCGTTCGCATCAGGTGCCGCTCTCAGACCCGGTCGCGCATCCCGAACACCTCAAGCTGTTGGAGCAATGGCTGCGCAGCTATCGACCGGAAGAACTCTTTGACGAGCGAGGGCGATTGAAGGCAGACTTGGCGGAGCTTGCGCCCAAGGGCAACCGCCGCATGGGCGCCAATCCTCACGCCAACGGCGGCGCGCTGCTGCACGATCTGCGCCTGCCGGATTTCCGCGACTACGCCCAGGATGTTCCCACACCCGGCTCGCGCGGCATCGGCGACACGCGCGTGCTTGCTCCATTCCTGCGCGATGTGGTGAAACTCAACAGCGAGCCACGCAACTTCCGCATCTTCGGCCCCGATGAAACACTCTCCAACGGACTCGGAGCCGTCTTCGAAGAAACGAATCGCCAGTGGGCAGCGACGACTCAACCCAACGATCAGTGGCTCTCTCCCGAAGGCGGCGTGCTGGATTCCATGCTCAGCGAACACCAATGCGAAGGCTGGCTCGAAGGTTACCTGCTCACCGGGCGGCATGGTCTGTTCAACTGCTACGAGGCGTTCATTCACATCATCGACTCGATGTTCAATCAACACGCCAAGTGGCTTAAGGTCACATCGCATCTGCCTTGGCGTCGCAAGATCGCCTCGCTCAACTATCTGCTGGCTTCGCATGTCTGGCGGCAGGATCACAACGGCTTCACGCATCAGGATCCCGGCTTCATCGATCACGTCGTGAACAAAAAAGCCGAGGTCGTGCGAGTCTATCTCCCGCCCGATGCCAACTGTCTGCTCTCGGTGATGAGCCACTGCCTGCGCAGCAAGCAATACGTCAACGTGGTCATCGCAGGGAAACATCCTTCGCCGCAGTGGCTGACGATGGATGCTGCCGCGAAGCACTGCGCCGCAGGCATCGGCATCTGGCAGTGGGCGAGTAACGACGAAGGCGAATCGCCCGATGTGGTCATGGCCTGCTGCGGCGATGTGCCCACGCTCGAAACACTCGCCGCCGTCGCCATCATGCGCGAGCATCTGCCTACGCTGAAGATCCGCGTGGTCAATGTCGTCGATCTCATGCGGTTGCAGCCCGAGAGAGAGCATCCACATGGACTCAGCGATGCGAAGTTTGATGAACTCTTCACGAAAAACAAACCGGTCATCTTCGCCTTCCATGCTTATCCGTGGCTGATCCATCGCCTGACTTATCGTCGCACCAATCACGACAACATCCACGTGCGCGGCTACAAAGAAGAAGGCACGATTTCCACGCCGTTCGACATGACAGTGCTCAACGATCTGGACCGGTTCCACCTCGTGATGGACACCATCGACCGCCTGCCGCAGACCGGTGAGCGAGGTGCCCGTCTGAAGAAGCAACTTGGCGACAAGCTCATCGAACACCGGCAGTACATCAACAAACACGGTCAGGACATGCCGGAGATTCGCAATTGGAAGTGGGAGCCTCGCCATGAATAGGTTCAAGCAGCTCTGGAGCAAACTGCGGTCGAGATTCTGGTTTACGCCTTCGCTCATCGTGATGGCCAGCATTGGTCTCGCGGTGGCTTTGATCGAGGCAGACTCCGTCGTGAGCGATCCATGGCTGGCGCAGTGGCCGCGACTGTTTGGGGCCGGGGCCGAAGGTGCGCGAGGAATGATGTCCACCATTGCCAGCTCCATGATGACCGTGGTGGGCGTGACATTCTCGATGGTCTTGATGGTACTGGCGATGGCTTCGAGCCAATACACCTCACGCATTCTGCGAAACTTCATTCGCAGCCGTGTCACACAGGTCGTGCTTGGAATCTTCACCGGCATTTTCACCTATTGCCTGATCGTGTTGCGCACCATTCGCAGCGGCGACGAAGGTGCATTCGTTCCAAACCTGGCGGTTTCCTTTGGCTTCGTTCTGGCGCTGGGTGGTGTCGGTGCCCTCATCTTCTTCGTTCATCACATTGCCGCCTCGATCCAGGCTTCGAGCATCATCGCTTCGGCCGCTGAGGAAACAATCAAGGCTGTCGATCGATTGTTTCCGGTGAAACTCGGACAAGGATCGCCCCACGACGATGATGAGCAGCCGCTTCACCCGCCTGATGAACGGAACTGGCGATCCGTTATGGCCGGCGAGAGTGGCTATATCCAGAGTGTGGATAGCGAAGGGCTTGTTCGCTTGGCGCGCGAGACCAACACCATCGTGTGGATGGATCACGGCATCGGCGAGTTCGTTGTCCAAGACACCCCGCTGGCCTCATTAGCAATGGAAGAGCCGCCGGATCAAGAGACGATTGACGCACTACAGGCGACGTTCAGTATCAGCCGTCACCGCACGGTGGATCAAGACGCGGCCTACGGCATCAGGCAGATCGTGGATATCGCGCTCAAAGCACTCTCCCCCGGCATCAACGACATAACGACGGCCGTGATGTGCGTGGATTATTTGACGGCGATCCTCGCGCGGATAGCGCCGCGGTCCATCGTTTCATCGCGCCGCTATGAGGAAGGGGAACTGCGCGTGATCGCAAAAGGCCCGAGTTTCGAAAGCTTGCTGGCCGATTCGTTCGACCAGATTCGAAGCAACGCCAAAGACAACGTCGTCATCATGGCGCGGATGCTCGCTGCCTTTCAAACCGTTGCCAGTTTGACGGACAGTCCACGCCGACGGCGGGCGCTTGGCGAACAAGTGCAATGGATCGCCGAGTTGGCCAAGTGTTCCGTCGAGTCCGCCCACGATTGCGAGGGAATCGACTCACAGGTGGCGCGTGTGCGCGAAGCGATCGAAGCCGAGCCAGCCTTATGCAAAGGTTAGGAGAAGAAACTACAAACCCGGCCAGGACATGCCCGAGATTCGCAACTGGAAATGGAACACAACAGGGACAGGTGGTGCAAGAACATGAAGAACAACATCAAAACCAGCAAATTCCGCGTAGCTGCGGGCGAAACAGTCCAGCTCAACAAGCGGCCGACGCTCGTCGACCCCGTGTACAAATCCAAGAAGGATTACGAAAAGCAGCTCCAGAAGCAGGTGGAGGATCTGAGTGATCTGCAACGTCTTCATTACGCCTCCGACCGCTACTCCCTGCTGCTGATTTTCCAGGCGATGGACGCTGCGGGCAAGGATGGCGCGATCCGTCATGTGATGTCCGGCGTCAATCCGCAGGGCTGTCAGGTGTTCAGCTTCAAACACCCCAGCGCCACGGAACTCGATCACGACTTTCTCTGGCGCACCACCGGATGTCTGCCCGAGCGCGGGCGCATCGGCATTTTTAATCGTTCGTACTACGAAGAGGTATTGATCGTCCGCGTACACCCGGAATTGCTCCAAGCCCAAAAGCTGCCCGAGAAGCTAATGAGCGAAGAGGCCGTCTGGCAGGGGCGGTATCGCTCGATCGTGGACATGGAGAATCACCTTTACCGTAGCGGCACGCGCGTCGTTAAGTTTTTCCTACACCTCTCAAAAGAAGAGCAGCGCAAGCGATTCCTCGAACGTATCGATGACGCGGAGAAGAACTGGAAGTTCAGTCTTGCCGACGTCGAAGAGAGAAAGTTCTGGAATCAGTACATGCAGGCGTATGAGGCGTGCCTGAGCGCCACAAGCACAAGGCAAGCGCCTTGGTACGTCGTCCCCGCTGACGACAAGAAAAACGCTAGGCTGATCGTCTCCCAAATTATTCTCGATGTGTTCAACGGATTGAAAATGAGTTACCCCAAAACCACAGATCAGCGCCAGAAAGAACTGCAAATGATCCGTGAACAGCTCGTGAAATAAGGACTCGCTGCCACGACATTCTCAATGGCGCATCGGACGACCAGCGTGCAGGACTTTGCAACGTGCAGACATGACAAGTAACACCACCAATTCGAATCAGGGCACTGTCGTCTCCGTGCGCGGCAGCGTGGTTGATATTGATTTCGCTGATCGCCTGCCGTCCATTTACACGATGCTCCGCACGGGAGTGAACGGCGAGATCCTGATTGAAGTCCTCGCGCAGCTCCATTCGCATCGCGTCCGAGGGATCGCGCTGACGCCTACGCAAGGTCTGGCGCGCGGCATGACCGTTCACGACACGGGTGGACCACTCAAAGCGCCCGTCGGCAAAGGCATCCTCTCGCGAATGTTCGATGTTTTCGGTAACACCATCGACCGTGAGCCGGCGCTCACCGATGTTCAATGGCGCAGCGTGCATCGGGCTCCGCCGCCGCTGGCGAGGCGTTCCACCAGGTCTCAAATCTTTGAAACGGGCATCAAGGTTATTGATGTGCTCCTGCCGCTTGAGCGAGGCGGCAAGGCGGGACTCTTCGGTGGTGCGGGTGTCGGCAAGACGGTGCTGCTCACCGAAATGATTCACAACATGATCGGCCACCAGGAAGGCGTCAGCATTTTCTGCGGCATCGGTGAACGCTGCCGCGAAGGCGAGGAGCTTTATCGTGAGATGAAGGAAGCGGGCGTGTTGCCGAACATGGTGATGATCTTCGGCCAGATGAACGAGCCGCCGGGCAGCCGCTTCCGTGTGGGGCATGCGGCATTGACGATGGCTGAGTATTTTCGCGATGATGAGCACCGCGATGTATTGCTGCTGATCGACAACATTTTCCGCTTCATTCAGGCCGGCATGGAAGTGTCCGGCTTGATGGGGCAGATGCCTTCGCGGCTCGGTTACCAGCCCACGATGGGCACCGAACTCTCAGGTTTGGAAGAGCGCATCGCCAACACCGACACAGGTGCCATCACTTCGATCCAGGCGGTGTACGTGCCAGCCGATGACTTCACTGATCCCGCCGCGGTGCATACGTTTTCGCATTTGTCCGCATCGATTGTGCTCTCTCGCAAGCGGGCTGCTGAGGGACTCTTCCCCGCCATCGACCCGTTGCAATCCAGTTCCAAGATGGCGACGCCGGGCATCGTGGGTCAACGGCATTACGACCTGGCACAGGAAATCCGTCGGACGCTGGCGCAGTACGCGGAGCTCAAGGACATCATTGCCATGCTCGGCCTCGAGCAGCTTTCGCCGGAGGATCGCAAGGTGGTCGCCCGCGCTCGCCGACTCGAACGCTTTCTCACGCAACCGTTTTTCACCACGGAACAGTTCACCAACCTGAAAGGAACACTTGTCAGCCTCGATGATGCACTGACCGGCTGCGAGCGAATTCTGCACGATGAATTTGCGGACTATCCGGAAAGTGCGCTTTACATGATCGGCGCGATCGACGAAGCGAAGAAAAAGGTGGAACCTCAATCGAAAGGGGCGCATGTCGTCAGCACTGATGCAACTTGAGATTCTTCTGCCGTTCGAGGTCTTCGCCAGCAAGGCTGATGTGATGCGCGTTGTCGCAGAGACGCCGGAGGGTTCGTTCGGACTCCTGCCGCACCGACTCGATTGTGTCGCGGCGCTGACGCCCGGAATCCTGATCTACGAATCCGAAGCGGAGGGTGAAGTATTCGTCGCAGTGGATGAAGGGATTCTCATCAAGACCGGGCCGAAGGTTTTCGTTTCGGTGCGAAGAGCACTGGCGGGATCGGACTTAGAGCAATTGCGTGATGCGGTTGAAAAGGAATTCCTCACGATCGATGAGCATGAACAGGGTGTGCGCTCGGTGATGGCGAAACTGGAGACGGGATTCCTCCGTCGCTTCGCGGCGTTCCAACATGAATGATCAGCCAAAGCCAATCTCGAAGAGCGATACGACGCTTGCTCAGCAGGTCGGCAAGAAGGCCGCGCGCAAACTCAAAGCGAGACGAAACACCACGGGCGTCTGGTTTGGCCTGGGCATGATGGGTTTGATCGGCTGGTCGGTGGTGGTTCCCACGCTGCTGGGCGCGGCACTGGGAATCTGGCTCGACAAGCAACATCCCGGTCAGCACAAGTGGACGCTGGCGCTGCTCGTGGCGGGACTGATGATCGGCTGCCTCAATGCATGGTACTGGGTCGCCAAGGAAGATCGGGCCATGCGGGAAGACTCAGAGGAACATGATGAATGAAACCTTGACACTCATATTGGCATGGGCTGTGGGCCTAGTGCTTGGCGCAATTTTCTTTGGCGGCCTGTGGTGGACGGTGCGCAGGGCTATGGCTTCGAGTCAGCCGGCGCTCTGGTTCGTCGGCAGTCTGCTGCTGCGCACGGGCATTGTGATGGTCGGATTTGTCGTTGTGTCTGGCGGTCACGCGGAGACAATGGTGGCGTGTCTGGTCGGTTTTGTGATCGCCCGTTTCATCGTGATGAGAGTCACGCGCTCAGCGGTGCCGTTGCATCACATTGCCGCGAAGGAGCCTGGCCATGCGTCTTAGTCCCGACGAAATCGTTTACTGGCAACACGGGTTCTTCAAGCTCAACGCGACGCTTGTCTTCACCTGGGGCGTGATGCTGGTGCTGGTGGTCGGCTCCATTCTCATCACGAGAAAGCTCTCCACGGATCTGAAGCGATCGCGCTGGCAGAACCTTCTGGAAATCATCGTGCTGGCCATCGAGAAGCAGATCGAAGATGTCGGCCTTACCCACGCGGTGAAGTATCTCCCGTTTCTGGGCACGCTTTTTCTATTCGTCGCGATGGCCAGCCTCTGCACCATTATTCCCGGTTACGAACCGCCAACAGGCTCGCTCTCCACCACGGCTGCGCTGGCGCTGTGTGTGCTCGTGGCGGTGCCTTTGTTCGGCATCGAGGAACAGGGCGTGGGCGGCTACCTCAAGTCCTACTTGAAGCCGACGTTCATCATGCTCCCGTTCAACATCATCAGTGAAATCTCCCGCACGCTGGCGCTGGCGGTGCGCCTGTTCGGCAACATGATGAGCGGCGCGATGATCATCGCCATCCTGCTCACCATCACGCCGTTCATCTTCCCCATCATCATGACGGCGATGGGGCTGCTCACCGGCATGGTGCAGGCCTATATCTTCAGCATTCTGGCTGCGGTTTATATCGCAGCCGCCACGCAGGTCCGCAAGCCCAAACTCGAACCAGCCGTTACCACATGAATCACCGCAACGCTTATTGCTGCATTCGTCGCAACACTTTTCTCAACATAAAGGAATCACCATGGACAGCATGACCCTCGTCGCCATCGTCACGATTTTCACCGCCGGCCTCACGACTGCTGTGGGCTGCATGGCCCCGGCGCTGGGTGAAGGCAGAGCCGTCGCGACCGCCTTGACCTCGCTCGCTCAACAGCCCGATGCGTCCGCCACCATCACCCGGACGCTCTTCGTCGGCCTGGCGATGATTGAATCGACAGCGATCTACTGCTTCGTCGTCTCGATGATTCTCATCTTCGCCAATCCGTTCTGGAATCATTTTATCGCTCAAGCGGTGGGGAAGTAAGCCATGCTGATTGACTGGTTCACCGTTGGTGCTCAGGTACTGAACTTCATCGTTCTCGTCTGGCTGATGAAGCGATTTCTCTACAAGCCGATCCTGCGCGCTATCGATGCGCGGGAGAAGCGCATCGCTGCGGAACTGGCCGATGCCGCTGCGAAGCAAGCAGAGGCCAAGAAGGAACGCGATGCGTTTGAGCACAAGAACGAAGAGTTCGACAAGCAACGCGCCGCGCTGATGAGTAAGGCGACGGATGAGGTGAAAGCCCAGCGTCAGCACTTGCTCGAAGAAGCGCGGCAGGCCGCCGATGCCTTAAGCACCAAGCGACAGGAATCACTGCAAAGCGAAGCCCGTAAATTGAATCAAGCCATCAAAGATCGCACGCAGCAGGAAGTCTTTGCCATTGCCCGAAAGACGCTGGCCGACCTTGCCACGACAAGTCTTGAAGAACGCATCGGCGAGGTTTTCACACGGCACTTGCTCTCGATGGACAGCACGGCAAAAGCGGGCCTCGCTCAAGCGATTAAGACTGCATCTGAGCCGGCGATCCTGCGCAGCGCGTTCGACCTGTCTTCGGAGCAGCGCGCGTTGATACAGAACGCCCTTAACGAGACGTTTTCAGCCGACATCTCCATTCGATTTGAAACGACGCCGACGCTGATCAGCGGAATCGAACTCAGCACGAATGGGCAGAAGCTTGCCTGGAGCATCGGCGACTACCTCGCATCGATGGAGAAAAGCGTCGGCGAATTGCTGTCTGTAAACGACAAGGCAGGCGAGAAAGCGAAGACAAATCCCGAAGAACTCAAGCCCGAAGTAGTGAGCCAATGACCATGGAACTTGAAGGGCTCGAAAACATCGTGGACAGCGCGTTTGCCGGCATCGTCCAAGTGCGTGAAGCGTTTGCGCCGCAGCTCACGCCGCGCGAGATCGGCACCATCACGACGATCTCCACCGGCATCGCCAAGGTCTCGGGTCTTCCCAATGTAGGCTTCGAGGAGCTGCTCACATTTCCCGGCAATGTGCTGGGCGTTGCATTCAACGTGGATGAAGATGAAGTCGGCGTCGTTCTGCTGGGCGAATACGGGCGTCTGAATGCTGGCGATGAGGTTCAGCGCACCGGCCGGGTCATGGATGTCATCGTTGGCGATGAACTCCTCGGACGCGTCATGGATCCGCTCGGTCGTTCGCTTGATGGCCAAGGCCCCATCGCTGCCACTGAGCGACTGCCCATCGAGCGGCCCGCTCCTCCCATCATGGACCGCGCGCCGGTCACCGTGCCGCTGCAAACGGGCTTGAAGGTGATCGATGCGCTCATTCCCATCGGGCGCGGACAGCGCGAACTGATTCTCGGCGATCGCCAGACTGGCAAGACCGCCATCGCGATTGATGCCATTCTCAACCAGCGGGGGCGCGATGTCGTGTGCGTGTACTGCGCCATCGGCCAGCGTGCTTCCGCAGTGGCCAAAGCTGTCGCAAGTCTGCGCGAGATGGGTGCGATGGATTACACCGTCGTGATGGTGACCGAAGGCAACGACCCGCCGGGGCTGGCGTATATCGCGCCCTATGCCGCCACCAGCATTGCGGAATACTTCATGGAATCGGGGCGCGATGTGCTGATCGTTTATGACGATCTCACGCATCACGCCCGCGCTTATCGTGAGCTTTCGCTGCTGCTTCGCCGACCGCCCGGGCGCGAAGCCTTTCCCGGCGACATCTTCTACATTCACTCGCGCCTTCTCGAACGATCCACCCATCTGCGAGATGAACGCGGCGGCGGCTCGCTGACGGCCTTGCCGATCATCGAGACCCAGGCACAAGATATTTCCGCATACATTCCCACCAACCTGATTTCCATCACCGACGGGCAGATCTATCTCTCGCCATCGCTGTTTGAATTGGGCGTGCTTCCTGCGGTCGATGTTGGCAAGTCTGTTTCTCGCGTCGGAGGCAAAGCGCAGCTTGCAGCTTACCGTTCAGTGGCGGGTGACCTCAAACTTGCCTACGCCCAGTTTGAGGAACTGGAAACCTTCGCCCGGTTCGGCGCTCGCCTTGATGATGACACGCGTGCGATCATTGAACACGGTCGGCGAATCCGCGCCTGCCTGAAGCAGCCGCAGTTCAGCCCTGTCTCGGTCCCGGCACAGATCGCGCTATTGCTCGCGTTGACCGACAAGCTTTTTGATGAAGTACCACTCGATCAGATGATCGAAGCGCAGCAGGCTGTATATGAAGCGGCATTGGGAATCCCGGAGCAGGTGTGTGCCCGATTTGAAACCGCGAGCAAACTGAGCGAGGAGGATCGAAACACCGTCGTCGAAATCGCCCGTCAGGCGCTCGCGCGGTTTCAGCCCAAGCCGAGCAGTGAGGAGAAGCCATGAGCGACACCACCATCAGCCTGCAACGAAAGATCAGTGGTGCTGACGATCTTCAATCTGTCGTGCGCACGATGAAAGCCCTGGCTGCATCGAGCATCGAGCAATACGAGCGATCAGTCCGCGCGCTGGGCGATTATTCACGTGCGGTCGAGTTGAGTCTGGGTGTTTGCTTTCGGGAAAACGAGACAGCCGCAATGTCAATGGACACCACTGGTCAGCGTAATACGACAACGATTGGTGCTGTCGTCTTTGGTTCTGATCAAGGGCTGGTGGGTCAGTTCAATGAGGTGGTCGCAGACTTTGCGAAAGAGGCGCTCGCGAATTTGCCTGGCAAGCCAATGGTCTGGGCGGTCGGCGAGCGCGTGCATGCGCGTCTGTCAGATGCCGGCTTTTCACAAGCAGGACTTTTCGCGGTGCCGAATTCCGTCAAGGGCATTGCTCCGCTCGTCGGGCAGATTCTTCTGGCGTGTGAATCGCACCAATGTGTGAGCGGCTCAAGCGAACTGTTTCTCTTCTATAACCGTCCTATCACAGGAGCTACTTACGAACCTGTCATCCATCGCCTCCTGCCGCTGGATAAAAGCTGGAGGCGCTCGCTGATGGAGCGTGCATGGCCGACGGGTAACCTGCCTCAGGTTATAGGCGGCGACACCGCGACCTTGCGAGCCTCGATCCGTGAGTACCTCTTCATTTCACTCTTTCGTGCGTGCGCCGAATCCCTGGCCAGCGAAAACGCCAGTCGCCTCGCGGCCATGCAACGCGCTGACAAGAATATCGATGAACTGCTGGAGACTTTACGAAGGACATTTCACCGCCGCCGTCAAAGCGGGATCGATGAAGAACTATTCGATGTGATCGCCGGGTTCGAGGGCTTGAAGAGATGAAGGGTGAGCCACCGCGTGGCTCACCCCTTTGTTGGCGGAGATTCAGCGATGCCGTCGCACATGGGGACTACTATTGAAAATCAGGTTGCTCCCAATGTAGTCGAGACAACCTTCCTGAAATTCCTTTACTTTAGAAATTGAGGTTCGATTCATGGACAAAGTCATTCAAGCGTTAAGGCAGATCGTGGCTGATTCCTATGCGTTAATCGGTCAAACGCACATTTGCCACTGGAACGTGCGCGGCTCTTCATTCTTCTCGCTGCACATCGCGTTTGAAGGCCAGTACACCGAACTCTTCACGGCGGTTGATGAAATTGCTGAGCGCTTGCGGGCCAAGGGTGCCTTGGCTCCAGGCGGGCTTGCGAAACTCGCTGCAATGGCTGGCATCGACGAGATTACCGAGGATGCCAAAGCGGAGGACATGGTCCGGCATCTGGTGAAGGCGAACGAAAAACTTCTTGCCGATCTCAAGACTGCCCGTGATTGCGCCGCTGAGGCGGGAGATTCACAATCAGAGGATCTCATGATCTCTCGGCTTCGGGTTCATGAAAAAACAGTCTGGATGCTCAAGAGCTACTTGGCGTGAATCTTCACCTGCCATTACGCCTCGCTTGATGGACTCGCTTCATCGTTGGACGTTGGCGTCTGGGCGATCAGCTCTACAACAACCTGATGGTGAACGTGGTCGTCCACCAGCGACACGAACTTTCCGGGCTGATCGGTGCCATCGACGGTGATGCTGCCAACGGTTAGGCCGCCGGTGTTGCGAATGGTGATGTGGTAGAGCGTTTCGCGGTAGCGGTAGTGAATGGTGTAGCTGGGCCAATCGCTGGGGATGCGAGGAGCGAAGTAAAGTCTGTCAACGCGCAGCTCGAGCCCGAGCAGCGACTCGGTGATCAGGCGATACATCCAACTCGCGGACCCGGTGTACCAGGTCCACCCGCCACGGCCCACGTGTGGCGACACGGCATAGACATCCGCAGCGACCACATAAGGCTCGACTCGATAGGTCGCGATCGCTTTCGCTGTGTCGCCATGTTTCACCGGGTTGATGAGATTGAATAATTCCCACGCCTTTTTCACATCGCCCATCTGCGCGAATGCCATCACGGTCCAGATCGCTGCGTGCGTGTACTGGCCGCCGTTTTCGCGAACACCCGGGACATAGCCCTTGATGTAGCCCGGGTTCAAATCTGATTTGTCGAAGGGTGGATCAAGCAGTTGAATCAGGCGTGTATCGCGGCGAACCAGCAGCTTATCGACGCTGTTCATTGCTGTGGCGGCTCGCTGCGGATTGCCTTCGCCCGACAGGACGGACCAACTCTGCGAGATGGAATCGATCTGACATTCCGGACTTGAAGATGAACCCAGCGGTACGCCATCATCGGTGTAGGCACGGCGATACCACTGGCCATCCCACGCAATGGCTTCGAGACGATCGCGAAGTTGTGAAGCCTCGCGGACGTAGCGGTCAGCAAGCGCAGCTTCGCCTTGCTTGCGCGCCAGCGCGGCGAATTGATTCATGACATCGATCATGAACCACGCAAGCCAGACGCTTTCGCCTTTGCCTTCTGCTCCGACGAGATTCATACCATCGTTCCAGTCACCGCAGCCCATGAGTGGCAAGCCGTGGACACCGAAACGTAAGGAGTGATCGATGGCGCGAACGCAATGTTCAAAGAGCGTGCCGATTTCTTCAGACACATTAGGCAAGCCATAATTCGATTCTTCATCGGGACGAAGCGGCCGACTGGTGAGGAACGGAATTTTTTCCTGGAGCACACCGGTGTCGCCGGTTGCTTTGACATAACGACTGACCGCGCAGGCAAGCCAGAGGAAGTCGTCGGAGAAGTGCGTGCGCACACCGCGGCCGATGGGCGGATGCCACCAGTGCTGCACATCGCCTTCGATGAACTGTCGTCCCGCGGCGCGCAGCAAGTGCTCGCGAAGCAGGCCCGGCTCGGCATGCAGCAGCGCCATCGCATCCTGCAACTGATCGCGGAACCCGAACGCGCCGCCGGACTGGTAGAAGCCAGTGCGGGCCCACATGCGGCAGGCCAGTGTCTGATAGAGGAGCCAGCCGTTGGCGAGGAAATTGACGGAAGCGTCGGGCGTCTCGACATAAACCGTGCCGAGCGTCTGGCTCCAGTAATGCCAGACATTGTTGAGTGCTTGGAACGCGCTAGGCACACTGCGGAAGCGATGGACCAGATGGCGAGCCTGTTCTTCGTTGTGGGCGGAGCCGACGATGAAAATGATTTCTCGTTCTTCGCCATCATGCAGCGAAATCGGCGTCTGCATCGCTGAGCAGGGATCCAAGCCTGCACCAACGCGGCCCGAGAGTCTGACACGGCGCATGGCGGCAGGCTTTGCAGGCGAGCCGTTGCGGCCGATGAATTCGGTGCGATCCGCAGTGACGGACCGCTCGCTCTCACTGCAATCGACAAAGGCAATGCGATCGCCGAACTCGGGGTTGTACGGGTTGCGAGTGAACATCGCGCCACTGGCGCTGTCCACTTCAGTCACCACATGCAGCAAGGCCTTGCTGCGCAGCTCACCGAGCACCCAATCGAAACAGGCGGTGACTGACATGCGGCGCGGCCGACCACTTCGATTGGCAAGTTTGATTCGGATGAACTTCACCGGCGCATCGGTGGCGACAAAGTGAGTCATCTCGCTGACGATGCCATCCTGTGTGTACTCGAACACGCTGTAGCCAAAACCGTGTCGAGCCACATAAGGATTGCGACCGCGTGCCGGCTGGGGCGAGGGTGACCAGAAGGCACCGCTCTCCTCATCGCGAATGTAAACGGCTTCACCGGAAACATCGCTGACCGTGTCATTGAGCCAGGGCGTGAGGCGGAATTCGTGACTGTTTTCCGACCACGTGTAGGAGCTGCCCGCTTCGGAAACGAGCGTGCCAAAGTGAGCATTGGCGATCACGTTCACCCAGGGCGCAGGCGTGCTCTGCCCGGGGCCGAGGATGGTGACATACTCACGGCCATCTTGCGTGAACCCGCCCAGGCCGTTGTTGAAGGCCAGATCGCGCTTTGGTTTTTCAAGCGTCGTTTCGGTAGTGATGGTGCGCGCAGGTAGTCGCAGGTTGGGGATCATCACCTCGCGGCGTCCGCGCCGCTCCGCCTGCTCAGACAGCGTGCCTGCTTCATCGAGCAGCACGAGGCGGGCCACCGTTTGCAGGAGCGTTCGATCCTCGGGAGCGATGAGCTCGCCGCGCCTCACGAACACGCCGCCGGGCTTATCCACCAGGGCCGCCTCTGGACTTGCAGCGACGATGCCCATGATCGAATCCTGAAGCGACTGCTGATAGACCGAATCATCTTCGTTCCAGATCACGAGATCGACGCTCAATCCTTTCAATCGCCAATAGGCGTGAGCTTGAAGCACCTGGCGGACGAGTTCGATGCGCGTGCTGTTGCGAATGCGCAGCAGAGCGATGGGCAGATCGCCGGAGATGCCGTAGCCCCACAAGCCGGACTGTCCGCGACGATTGAGCGACAGCACGCTGGTCTGGGCGCGGTGTGCGGATGATGCATAGATCAGCGAGCCTGCGAGGCGGTTGTAGGTCTGCGCATCTGCCTCGGTCGCGTCGAGTTGTTGCAGCATGATCTGGCTGTGAGTCCAGGCCAGTTCGAGAACACGATCGGCAAGGTTGCGATCGTGGTACTTGTCCATGAGCGCGGCGACGCCTTCTCGCGTTTCCGCAACGCCGGTGACCATGTCCACGCGCACCGTTTGGCCCGGAGCAAGGTGAACGACACGCCGGATGGCGACGACAGGATCAAGCACCGACCCGCTGCTGTTTGTGAGCTTCGCGCCTTTGTCCATTGCTGCCGGTTCGACGAGCGATCGTCCTCGGCCGATGAAGCGATTGCGATCCGTCTCGTACGTCGTATCGCCGACCGTCTCGCCGCGCACCGCCATCAGATGCATCATCCACGGCGGCTGCTCGCCAGCGGATCTTGGCCGACGCGTGCAGAGCACTGCCTGTCTTGCTTTCACCAGTTCTGTCTGCACGAACAAATTGCTGAACGCGGGATGCGACGAATCCTGCGCCGGTGGTGCGAGCACCACTTCCATGTAGCTGGTGAGTTCGATCGTTCGCGGCGTGGGGCTTTGATTCGTGATCGTGACGCGGCGCAGCTCGATGTCATCTTCGGGCGAGACGCTGATTTCCGTATGCGTCAGAATGTCGTGATCGCGCCGACGAAACTCGCCGCGCACGTGGGTGAAGATCGCCTCATACGTCTTATTCGGCTTCAGTGTCGGGTGCAGTGCGGTGGACCAGAACGCGCCGCTATCGAGATCGCGGAGGTAGCAGAAGGAGCCGTAGTTGTCGCGCGTCGGATCTTCGCGCCAGCGGGTGACCGCCAGATCGCGCCAGCGACTGTAGCCGCCGCCGGAACCGGTAACGACGACGTGATAACGACCATTGGACAGCAGTTGCACTTCGGGCGAACTGGCGGTCGGATCCTTGATGACGCGCATGGTTCCTTCGGTTGCTGTCGATGTAATACGAACAGCCGTGGTCTCCGTCACATGCGGATAGACCGCTGCGATGGCCTTAGGCACACGCTCTTGAAGCAGCAGCAAAGCGGCGCGGAACTCCGCATCCGCTGCGAAGCGTCGCTGCATCGGCTGATGCAGCAGCGCATAATCCAGCGCGAGCAGACTCATGCCTTGGTGATGCGCCATGAACTGCTTGACCATCGCGCTGGTCGCGCCGGGCGGCAAGCGCGATGCTGTGTAATCAATCGCTTCATAGAAACCGAATCGCCCCTGAAGGCCATCGTGCGAAAGCTGCTCCAGGTTTTGGCAGGCGAGATTCGGTTCGATCATAAGGGCCAGCGTGCTGGCGTAAGGCGCGATGACCAGATCGTCGGCAAGGCCACGCTTGAGCCCCAGCCCCGGCACGCCGAACGCGCGATATTGGTAGTTGAGATTTTGGTCTGTGGTGTTGTAGCCTGATTCGGAAATGCCCCAAGGCACGCCGTGATGCTTGCCGTATTTGACCTGTCTGCGGACGACCGCTTTGTAGGTCTGATCCAACAACGTGTTTTCGTAGTTGGGCATCACCAGCAGCGGCATCAGGTACTCGAACATCGAGCCGGTCCAGCTCAGGAGCGATCGGCTGCCGTGAGTCACGGTGATGGCGCGGCCCAGTGAGAACCAGTTTTCCTGACCGAACTGTCCCTGGGCAATGCCCACGAAACTGGTCAGCCGTGCTTCGGATGCAAGCAGATCGTAGAAGCTGGCATCGACGCGCTGCTCATCGACGTTGTAACCAATCGCAAACTGTTCGCGGGAGGCGTCGTAGACGAAAGTGAAATCCATGTCCGCCAGCGATTCGCATTCGTCAGCAAGTTGTTTGACGGCTTTGATGCGCTCGTCGGCACGTCGCGCGGATTCGAGCAGTGCCTCGCGCAGTTGCCCAGCATGGACCAGTTGATGGCCGCTGCCGTTTTGCGGCGATGCGGGAGCGAGTGAACGATCGAAAGGTGAACTCAGCGATTCACGCAGGCCAGCGAGTTCGCGCAGTGTCGTTCGCTGTTCAAGCTTTTCGAGTTTGGCGTGTAAATCAGTCAGCTCGGCTGCGTCCGCAGGCAGCGTCAGCCACGGCGCCAGATGGAGTATGTCTTCGCGATGGGTCTTGGCCTCGCGCTGCAAAGCATCGAGCCACCACTGAAGTTCCTCATCACTGGCGGATGCGTTCGCGAGCGTCATCGCTGCTGCTTCGATCCTTTTCAACTGATCCACCAGTTTGCGCAGCGACTGCGACTGACTATGAAGGCTCGCGGCAAGTTCTTCGATCTGTCGAACGATGGCGACGGGGACAGGTACGCCGCCGTCATCTTCATTGGCGCGGTGCAAGCCGCGCGCAGCGTCGAGCGCCACGCGTGCCGTGTCGTGCAGGCCTTCGATTATCCGTGGCAACACGATGGGCGCATCGATCAACTCGAGCAGCCCTTGACGCAGGACCAGCAAATGGCCCGCGAGGTTGCCGCTATCGACCATCGAGACATATCGGGGCGGCAGCGGCTTGAGCGTGCGCGTGTCATACCAGTTGTAGAAATGCCCGCGATACCGCTCAAGGTTGTCGAGAGTTTCGAAGGTGCTGCGCGTGCGATCAAGCAGCGCCGCGATTGTGCTGTACCCGAAATCGCAGGCGACCAGATTCGACAAGAGCGCCATGCCGATGTTGGTCGGACTGGTGCGCGAGGCGATGACATCTGGCTCCTCGCGCACATTGTCGGGTGGCAACCAGTTTTCCTGAGCAGTCACATACCGCTCAAAGAATCGCCATGTCCGCCGCGCCACATTGCCCAGGAACAAGCGCTGGTGGTCAGATAGCTTCGCCGCTCGCGGCGCTAGCGGCCGACTGATGCCCCACGTCACCAACGGCGAGATAAACCACATGGCCAGGAGCGGCCAGGCGATTGCCAGGACTGGCGTGTGCATCCACGCAAACCACGCCGTGAGCACCAAAGCAAAGAAAGGACCGGACCACAGTGCAGCGATGAACGTGCCCAGGTTCACGGGCAATCCACGTTCACCTTCGCTGGCGGTGCGCCATTCGAGCAGATTCTTTTTGGTCCAGCACATTCGGACGCAGGTGCGCACGATCGCATCGAGATGGCGTATCGCTTCGTACGGCAACAGCATGATGCTCAGCGCAGTCACAGCCACCTGCTTGGTCACAGAGGCAGCGATCGTGCGCCAGTGAGACCACCAAGGCAGATCGTGCGGTTTGCGCAGAAGGTCGAGGCCTGCGGCCATGAGCGGCGCCGCAATCAGCGACGCGAGCACCAGCAGCATGCCCGCCAGCGTCAGCGCCGGTGAAGGCATGACCATCGCAAGCAGCAAGAGCACGAACATGGCCGGGGCCACGACGCTGCGCCGCAGGTTGTCGAATATTTTCCACCATGCGAGTGATGAGACCGGGTTGTGTGATCGCCTGCCGTCAGACCCGGGCACCCATGGCAAAAGCCAGCGGGCAATCTGCCAGTCACCGCGCACCCAGCGGTGCCTGCGGCTCATGTCACCGGGATAGTGCGATGGATGATCTTCGACCAGTTCCACATCGCTCAGGAGCGCAGATCTGGCATAGGCACTTTCAATCAGGTCATGGCTGAGAATTTTGTTCGGCGGAAACTGCTCACAGGTGGCCATGAAGGCATCAATGTCGTAAATGCCCTTGCCGATGAAGCTGCCTTCGCCGAAGACATCCTGGTAAAGGTCCGACACGACGCGCGTGTACGGATCGACGCCGCTGTCGCCGGCCATGAGCCGCGCGAACCACGACCGCTGCGAACTGGGCAGGCTCACGCCGACGCGCGGCTGCAGAATGCCGTAGCCGCTGATGACACGACGGCGGTGCGCATCGAGGATCGGACGGTTCAGCGGATGCGCCATGGCTCCGATCATCTTGCGGGCCGAGTCGCGCGGCAGCTGCGTGTCGGTATCGAGCGGGATGACATAGCGCATGCCTTTGAGCGCGCTCACATCGCCGACAACATGCGAGAAATGATTCGACGCACCGGGCACATCCCGCAGCAGCGCGTTGATATCGCTCAGCTTGCCGCGCTTGCGCTCGTATCCCATCCATACATCACTCTGCGCGTTCCACTTCCGGGGTCGATGGAAGAGGAAGAAAATATCATCGCGATCGCCTTCATACTTTTCGCGTAATGCTTCGATGCCGGCGCAAGCCTGTTGAATAAGTGCCTCATCGCCAGGCATGTTTTCCTGCGGGGCATCGAGTAAGTCCGTCAGCAGCGCAAAGTGCAGGCGTGGATCGCGGTTGGCCAAGTAGCGCACTTCGAGCGATTCGAGCAAGTGATCTACTGCCGCAGCACTGGTCAGCATTGTTGGGATGGCGACGAGGGTGCGGGAAGCTTCGGGCACGCCGCGTCTGAAATCCATCCGTGGCAACGGGCGCGGCGATACCCAGATCATCGCCAGCCAGTTGGCGATGCTCACCGCCAGTTGCGAGGAGCAAAGCACCACCGGGAGGGCGATCAGGCCAATGATGAGCGATGGTGCACCTAGGCTCCCGAGCCATTGGACGAAGGCTAAAGAAGCAGCGACCGTCAGAAGAAGAATGCCGCCCATGTAAAGGAACAACGGATGTGCCCGTGCGAACTGAGTGATCAAGTCGCCAGGCGTTCGCCGCACCTTCGCCAGTCGCTGGAGCGCAGGTCGGCCGCGGTCGATGAGATAGAATCCCACGTGGGCAGCACGGCTTTGCGGGTCCTCGCTCGCCGCGCGATGTGCCAGATCAATGGCATTTTTCGCAACCGCGGCCTCACTTGATCCGGCACGCTTGGCGATCTGTTCAACCACGTGGCGGTAACGGTCGCGCGTGCCGAAATCCATGTCGCCGTACACGCCGGTGGGATCGTTATGCAGCGTCTTTTCGACAACGCTGTGGTCCTCGACAAAGTCCCGCCAGTCGGTTGCATCCAGAAAGCGAAGACTGCTGATGCTGTTGCCAATGGAAACCTGATCGGCAGCCTGAGCCTGTCCATCGGCACGTACCAGTTGCTCGATCGTAAGCCCATGCTCTGATAGCCGATGCTCGAGCCAACCGATGGCGAACGCCAGATGCGGGCTTTGTCCCTGCATCTGCCGGGTGAGGTCCGCCATGAACGGGCCGGTGAGCTTCGGGTCAGCCCGCGCCATGTCGGCGAGCACAATGATAAGGTCGGTGGGGTTGTGCTCGACGGCGTCGAGCATGCGCTGCGCCCAGTCAATGGCAAGATCGCGATCCCTGCGGGCTGACGCAATGCGCGCTGCTACACGGCGAAGATTCTCCAATAGCGCCAAGCGCAGCATGATCGGCACAGCCCAAAGTTCGCCAAGCGCGAGCGGTTCAACCGTTTGATAGGCCGAGATAAAACCGTTCAGACTGACCGCATCGATATGAGCATCGACGTGTGAGATGTATTCAAGCGCGATGCCATAGGTGCGCGGGAATCCTGCCGCCGGCGAGTTGGCGAGACATGGCAGAGACTGGCTGTAGGAGCGAGGCAGGTGCTTCTTGGCGGTGACGATCTGCTGCTCGATGAGGTAATAGTTATCAAGCAGCCACTCGGCGGCTGGTGAAATGCGCCGGTGTTTGGAAACGGCAGCGGTGACCAGGTCGTACGCGTCGCTGAGAACTTGTGCGTTCTCATTGAGCCGGGGCAACAGCTTGTCCCGCGGCCCAGTCGTGGCGATGCTGAACTGCCCCGCCAGAGTCTTGGCGTGGCGCTGAAGCCAATCGACGCTGTAAAGCTTGGCGCGAAGCGGCTGAGTGTCGGAGCCGGTGCCGGCTTGCTCGCCTTCATCATCGTTGGGCCGACGCCAGCGTAGTAGTCGCTTCAATCCTGTCGTAATCGCTGGAACATCCAAAATAGGCCAACTTTCTGGCAAACCCGGAGGTTGGCTGTTGCGAAATGCGAGATGGCATATCTCGCACGAGAGGGGGTGGGAGTGCTCCACTGGCCGACAGCAGAGCAATGTCGTTCACATCGAGTGTCTGCCCTACATCATAGTTCTATGTATGCTGCGAGTGTCGTTGTATTCAATCCAGGAAAAGTTTGCGATTTATCTTGTCACAACCTTCCCTTTTCACAACGCTTGACCTCGATCGGTTCACAGAGCGCATCTGAGCCAAAGTGATGCACTAATTCAAATCAGTCCCTTTTCTTCTGTTGTCTCCAGCCGTATCATGTAGCGTAGTGTAGTGGCTTCTCGCTTGAAGCCACTTCAATCGGACGACTAGTTAAAGGGCAGACCGGTTTTGCCGGGAGGCCACTTGACGAGTAAGCCGACATGTTTTTCACCTAAGGGTGCCGAACCATGTCGGCTTTTTTTTGTCTCCCGTTTTGGACCATTCAGCCGCGCATGAAAGCCGCGGCAAGCCGGAGCGAAATCAGTGGCCTTCATGAAACCAAAACAGATTCAACCCCTTGCATCGCCGGGACACATACTCACCCCTCCGAGATCGACTGACGCCTTGCAGCAATCACGATCATCAAGGCTTGTCCATGAAGAGGCGGACCCAAGACCCAGCGCATTCCCTCGGAAGAACAGCCGGGATAGCCAGCAACAATCTGCCGGTGACCTCGTGCGGCTTTTGCGTCAACAGGCAACAGCTCGCGCCGATCAGCCAGCATTCGTATTCCTGCTCGATGGCCAGACCAGCGACGCAACTTGGACCTATGCCCAGCTCGATCGGCGCGCTCGCGCCGTGGCTGCCCGCTTGCAGGAAGAAGGGCTTTGCGGTGAGCGAATTGTGCTGGCCTATCCGCCTGGCCTGGAGTTCATCGCAGGATTTTTTGGCTGTCTTTATGCCGGTTGCACTGCGGTGCCCACCTATCTGCCTCACCGCCGAACACTCGATCGTTTTAACGCGATCTCCGCCGATGCTGGCGCTCGGCTTGTCCTGAGCACCGCACATGCTGCGGGGCAACATCAGGCGATGGTGGAAATGAATCGTGGGCATGCCGAAGCTGCTCCGCCGATTCCATGGATCGCCAGCGATGACATTTCCGATGCGATGGCAAAGCGATGGACGATGCCAGTGATCGTGCCGCAGACGCTAGCCATGCTGCAATACACCTCGGGTTCGACGAGTCAGCCCAAGGGAGTGATGCTCAGCCATGCCAACCTGATTCACAACACCGGAGCGATCTTCAGCGCTTTTGGAATGGGCGACGAAACCAGCGTGTTCTGGCTGCCTGCCTATCACGACATGGGCCTTATCGGCGGCGTCCTTGAGCCGATACTCGCCGGCGTCACCAGCGTGCTGATGGCACCGGCTGCATTCCTTCAGCGGCCCATCGCCTGGCTTGCCGCCATCAGCAAATACAAGGCAACCATCTCCGGCGGCCCCAACTTCGCCTACGACCTTTGTGTCCGCAAAATCACCGATGAACAGCGCGCTACGCTGGACCTCTCCTCTTGGAGTCTGGCCTTTGTCGGCGCTGAGCCTATTCAGCCTGACACCCTTGAGCGCTTTGCAAAAGCGTTTGCTCCCTGCGGCTTTAGCGCCTCCGCTTTCTACCCCTGCTACGGCATGGCCGAGGCCACGCTCATGATCAGCGGTGCCAAACGCGGCAGCGGAGCGATCACCCGGTCATTCGATGAAAGCGCACTGGCGGCGAACAAGGTTGTGCTGATGCCTGACGATGCAAGCGGAGCCAGGCGACTGGTGTCATGCGGTACACCCGTTGACACCATGCGCGTGGCGATCATCGACCCGCAGACGCGAGTGAAGACGCTCGCTGGCTGTGTCGGTGAAGTCTGCGTAGAAGGCGAATCCATTGGCCAGGGGTACTGGCGCAATCCCGAACAGACGCGCCAGACTTTTGATGGCCATCTGGCGAGTGAAATCGATCACTCCGTGGGGCCTTATCTGCGCACCGGTGACCTTGGGTTTTTTCTGGAGGATCAGCTTTATGTCACCGGCCGTCTTGATGACATGCTGATCATCCGCGGCTTGAATCATCATCCGCAAGATATGGAAATCACCGCTCGCATGAGTCATCCACTGCTGGAAGCTGGCCTCGGGGCAGCCTTCGCTGTGGAAAGTCAAGACGACTTGCAAATCACTCTCGTGCACGAAGTCGCGCGCAACGGCGACACCGACTTTGCGCCGGTGATGGAAGCAGTTCGCGCAGCAGTGCTCGCCGAGCATGGGTTGGTGCTGCACACGATCGCCTTGGTGCGCTGCGGCACGATCCCTCGAACATCCAGCGGCAAAGTTCAACGCCGCGCCTGTCGCGCAGCATTGCTGGGGCAAGAGATCACGATCCTCGCTAAGCAGGTCTTCGCTGGCGCTGGCGATGGCGGCGCGGATTATGTCGCAACGCTTCCCGCGCCGCACACTTTCGAAACTTCCATCCTTGCCACCATCTGTCAACATGCTCTGGCCTTAAGCGGCGCAGCACTTTCCGATGTGACTCCTGGCACACGGCTGACCGCTCTGGGTTTGGATTCGCTAAAGCGCGCAGAACTTGCCGCCGCGCTGGAAAAAGCATTTGCCTGTCGGCTGCCCGACACCGATTTCAGTCCGGCGCAAACCCTCAGCGATCTGGCGCACACCATACAGGCGCACATGAGCCGTCAATCTGCGCTCGCTAGTCTTGCTCAGCAGATTCCGCGTGAACACTACGAATTTGCCCACTTCCCTGAGTACGGCGAACTCAAACGCTACGAGCGCATGCTCAAAGCGGTGGCCGGTGAGAACCCATACTTTCGTGTCGATCAGGGCGGCACCTCATCGGCAACCGTGACACGAACCGGTGGACGCGAACGCGTCAATTTCTGCGCCTACGACTACATCGGCATGGCCCACGATCCGCAGGTCGCCGCCGCTGCTAAAGCTGCGATCGATCACTACGGCTCCAGCGCTGGCGCCAGCCGACTGGTCTGCGGCGAGAAGCAAGTGCATCGCGATCTCGAGCGAGCGCTGGCGACATTCCTGGGCACTGCTGCTGCTATTGCGTTTGTCTCGGGCCACGCCACAAACGTCACCACCATCGGCCACCTGATGGGGCCTGAAGATCTGATCGTGCATGATGTGCTGGCTCACAACTCCATCATTCAAGGCGCGCTGCTTTCGGGAGCGACGCGCCGCGTCTTTGCTCACAACGATTGGCATGCGATGGACGTCCTCTTATCAGAAGGTCGCCACCGATATCGCCGGGTGCTCATTGCAATCGAAGGCGTGTACAGCATGGATGGCGACTACCCGGATCTTCCGCGCTTCATCGAGCTGAAGAAAAAACACAAGGCCCTGATGCTGATTGATGAAGCGCACTCACTGGGAACCATGGGGCCCACCGGCCGAGGCATCGGCGAGCATTTCGGCGTGGCCCGCGCTGATGTGGATCTGTGGATGGGAACGCTTTCCAAATCACTGGCCAGTTGCGGCGGGTACATCGCAGGATCAGCGGAACTGGTCGAGTACCTCGCGTACACCGCGCCGGGTTTTGTTTACAGCGTCGGGTTGCCACCCTCCAATGCGGCAGCGGCGCTGGCAGCATTGAATGTGCTTAGGGCTCAGCCGCAGCGCGTAACCCGGCTGCGCGACCGTGCAGAATTATTCCTCAAACTCTCTAGAGAACGCAGGCTCAATACCGGCCTAGCGACGGGCACACCTGTCGTGCCCATCATCGTCGGCAGTTCCATCAAGAGCCTTCGCCTCGCGCGCGCCCTATTCGATCGCGGTATCAATGTTCAGCCGATCCTTCACCCGGCAGTGGCCGAGCATTCCGCCCGGTTGCGATTCTTCATCACCACTCATCACACGGAATCGCAAATCCGTGGCACCGTCAGTGCCATTGCCGACGAACTGGCAAAGCTATGACGCCAAGCAGGTACGCCGGTCGTCTTAGCAAAAGAAAAGAAGAACACGCATGAATCTATTGCAACGCAATGACGAAGTCGCCTGGCATCACCAGCTCACTTCACGACTGCTTTTGCACTGGCGTTACAAGCTCATCGCTGGCGCGGTGCTGTCGATCGGTTTCTATCTCGGCTACTTTCTGATTCTCTACTTTCCCGTATTCCCGGTGACGGAAATGCCGGTCACGGCGATCGATCGGCTGATCGGGTTCTGGTCCACCAGTCTGCTCATGTACATCACGCTTTGGCCTTACATTCTGCTGGGCGCCTGGCTGCTCAGTGATAAGCGCGAACTGATCACTTATGTCAGAGCGCTGGGCGGTCTGGGCATCGCCGGGCTGTTGGTCTTTTTCTTCTGGCCGACGTCTGTTCCTCGGCCGGATATCGATCTGACACTTTATCCAAGCTTCACGATGCTCGTCGCGCTCGATGAGCCGCGCAATGTGTTCCCCAGTCTTCATGCCGCCTTTGCGGTCTTCACCGCCATCTGCATCGGACGCTTGCTGCGCGAGCTGGGCGAACGCGGCCTGTTCCGTTTCCTCAGTTGGTGCTGGTGTGTCGCCATCCTCTATTCCGCCCTGGCCACCAAGCAGCATCTGGCCATCGACCTACTGGGCGGCACCGTGCTGGGCGTCGCCTGGGCTGTGGCGTATCTGCGGTACTTCACATGGATTCGCCAAGGAAACAGCATTCAACTGCGCGCTCCGATTAGCACGGAAGCCGTCGCGCTTGAATCCGCGCAGGCTGTGGATGAAATCAATTCAAGCGATATCACCTTCGACGCATTGGCGACCGCTGATCATGATTGAACTTGTAACAGTCAGCCCCGTTGTGTCATGGCGTGATCGCTGGCGATTCCAGCAACTGCCCTGGTCCATCTATCTCAGTGATGCTGGAGCGCGAGATCCGCATTGGGTGCCGCCGATCCTTGCTCAGGAGCGCGAGCTACTGGGCTGGGGCCATCATCCTTTTTTTGACAACGCCCAGATCGCAACCTTGCTCGCCCAGCGCGGCGGAAAAGTCGTGGGCAGAATCGCAGTGCTGGTCAATGGCGCCCACAACCGCAAGTACAACGACCAATGTGGCTTCTTCGGATTCTTCGAGTGTGTCAACGACACACAAGTCTCCCGCGCACTCTTCGATGCTGGCGTCGCATGGCTGCGGCAGCGCGGCATGACATCGGTGCGCGGGCCGGTGAATCCATCGCTCAACTACACCTGCGGACTCCTCGTTGATGGCTTTGATCGCACGCCTTGTTTTTTGATGACCTACAACCCGCCGTACTACGCCGCGTTGATTGAGTCCTATGGCTTTGCCAAATCGCAGGACCTTTACGCCTACGAAATGGATACAAGCCTGCTCGCTATGTTGACCGAGAAATATAAACCAGCAGTGATTTCGGCGCTCGAGAATACGAACCTGGTGATTCGGCCGTTCAATCCGAAAAAGTACGAACAGGAAATCGAAACCTACCTCGACATCTACAACCGCTCACTGGAAGGCACATGGGGCTTCACACCGCTTGAGCCTAGTGAAGCTCGACAGATCGCCCGTGAGCTGCGCCATGTCATCGTGCCGCAGTTTGCCGTGTTTGCGGAAGTCGATGGCCAGCCCGTCGGGGCACTGCTTGCGCTACTCGACTACAACCAGATTCTCCGAAAGCTCAACGGTCATCTCTTCCCGTTCGGCTTCGTTCGCCTCCTCACCGGTCGTCGGCATATCACCACCGCTCGCGCCATGGCGGTGACCATGGTCCCGGGATTTCAGAGCACAGGCATCGGCGTCATCTTGCTCGATCAGCTTGTGGAAGTTGCAAGAAACTGGGGCATTCAGCGCTACGAATTCTCCTGGGTGCTCGAGAGCAATCGCCGATCCCGCGGCACACTCGAACGTGTCGGCACCAAGATCACCAGCACGTATCGGATTTACGACAAGACTATTTAATGCAGGTTGATGCCCGCTATCGCGTGCCATCAAGATGAATGGAAAATGCTTCATGAATATCAATGACACCCCAAGCGTTCATCGTCTGACTCTGATCGTCATCGTCATCGCGGCGACTACCTTAGCCACCGGCTGTGCCCGCGAAATACCCACGCTCTTTTCCTCAATGCAGCCCGATGGCTGGAGCGCCCAGCCTATTGCCATTAACAATCGCTTCACCGCCGATGTCGCGTTCGATGAAGTCAGCGGAACACTGGTGGGCGATCAAGGCTACTTCCTTTATGTGCTCAACAACGCCAACTACTGGGACTACCGCGATGCGCAGTCATTCGTGTTCTCGTTCGTCAAACATCCTCGGGGTCACTCCTGGCTCATTCTCGAAAGTCCACAAGGTCGCATTGAATGTGGCCACTCGGGCAACTACGGAATCAAGCAGCCGCACTATCACGATGGCGTGATCCAGAAGATTCGCGAAGGTGATCCCAATCCCATCGCTTACCTCTGGCAGACCATGCACGATGGTCAGTATGAGTCGGGCAATCCCGGCTACGATCCGACGTTTGTCTGGCGCATGCCCATCACCAAGCGCGGCTACGAGCGGGTTCATGATTACATTCTCAATCGCGATTACCAAAGCTTTAGCCTCAGCACTTACAACTGCGGCGAGATGGTAACCCAAGCAGCCGCACTGGCGGGCGTCAACCTCGCCAGTTTTGTTCGCCTCACTTTTCCTCCCGAAGGCGATGTCATGGGCTACCATCTTCGGGCCTGGACCGACCCTGCTTACCGAGTGTTTGATATCAGATCGATGGATGTTCTCGAACTCGATCTGCGTCACCTCGCCCGCATGGGCATCGGCAGCGATGCCACAGCGCAGTACCTGGCCTCCAAGCCTTATCAACCAGTGCATAGGCTCGATCATCCTCCGGATTCAAAGCCAAGTCCGTAGCGGATGGTGTTCGCGTGAATAAACGGATCTGTTGCCATCGAAACGAAATCAAAGCCACTTGGCCTGTTGATATCCCTGTACCGTTTCGCGCAGACGCTGAGCCAGATCGCCCGCCGGTTTCCAGCCCAATTGCGTATGCGCCTTGGCGGATGAACAAGTCCACGACCCCGCCAGCGCTTCGGTGATCTTGTCACGGCTGACCCAACCGGGACGCTGGCGAATCCAAGCCGTCATGTCCGCGAGAATGCCTGCGAATCTCATGATCGGCCGAGGCACATAAAGCAGCTTCGGCGGCTTTCGCTCCAGCGCGATCGCCATGGCCTGCCCCAGTTCAACGTAGGTCGGACACTCCTGGCCCGCGAGAAAATAAATGCCTTGACCGCAAGGCGATTCGTGCGCGGTCAGTCGCTCGCCTTTCTCCGCAGCCAACAGCAAACCTTCCACCAGATCATCCACATGAATCAATGAAAATCGGCGATCAGCACCGCGCGGACCAGGCACCACATGAAGACCACGGCGAGCAATGGGCCGAATCATTTCAAGCACCGCCCGATCGCCAGAACCATACACAATCGGAGGGCGCACGATGGTGATAGGTACCGCATCGCCATAGCGAGCTGCCGCCTGTTCGCCTGCCAGTTTGCTGTGACCGTAGTGAGAAACCGGTGCCGGTGCATCACCTTCGACGCGCTGCTCTCCCGCAACATCACAAGGCCCTGCAGCCGCCAATGAGGAGACCACGATCAGCGCGGGCGGAGCAGCGCAGCGCGCGCACGCAGCCGCCACATTCTCCACGCCTGACGCGTTGACCCGCATGAAGTCGTCCCTGTGAAGCGCACGCACCAGGCCAGCCAAGTGAAACACCGTTCGTGCTTGCGACTGAGCCAGCGCCCGTTCCACGCTGACATGATCATTCACATCGCCGACGATCAGGTCAGCACCAGTGGCGCGCAAATCATCGATATGGGAACTGCTTCGCACAAGGCAGGAGACGTGAGCCTGTCGTTCGATTAAGCGACGAACCAGCCGTCCGCCAATAAATCCGCTGGCTCCGGTCACCAGCACACGTTGTGGAGGCGTGATGTCGATTCTGACATGGTCGTTCAAATAGAAAGATCCGCAAACCGCATTTTTGTGTCAAAACAAATCGCCCTTACAATGCCTTGTTTTCAAGGCTTTGCAAGGGCGATCTTTGGAAAACGGAGAGGGAGGGATTCGAACCCTCGGTAGTGCAAGCACTACGCCAGTTTTCGAAACTGGTCCTTTCGGCCGCTCAGGCACCTCTCCAAGTTCGGCGTGATTCTAGCGGGTTCCATTCGAGTTTGCCACGTTGATGGCGACTGAACCTTGCGTGCTGCATGTGACGCTGATTCTTGCGAAGGGCACCAACATCCGATCGCTTGTTTTCATTCGCTTTTCTTGGGGCCGTAGCCAGCGGCGGGCTTGCCATCATCTTGGAGTTTGCCGCAGGACCATAGCAAGCCGCGCGTGATGAGGTCGAGATAGACGGGGTCTTGCATCGTGTGATTGCCGTGGCCCAAAGTAGTGGCGAAGATTTTGCCTTTGCCGTAGGTGTTGGTCCAGATGACGACGTGATCTTTCTTGGTGTCCTTGCCGTAGGATTTAGCGAGCGGCACCGTATCAGGCCACATCTTTTCGTTCTTATGAAGTTCATCCTTCGTATCGAGCCAGCCGTCGGGGAAGCCTTGCATCACGGGATGTTTCCGATTGATTCCGTTTCTTGTTTCATTTCTTTCGCGCTTGTTTGTGATTTGGTTTTTGACATTCGGAGCTTAACCCTTGTTCCGTCACTTGACCTTCTTCATCAGGTTGGCCATTTCGATGCCGGTCATCATCGCACTGCGGCCGGCGTTGCCCATCTTCGAGCCTGCGCGGCTGATGGCTTGTTCAAGAGTGTCGCAGGTGAGCACGCCGAAGATGCAAGGTAATCCAGTGATAACGCCCACATCCTTGATGCCTTTGGCGGTCTGTTCGACGACGTGATCGTAGTGATCGGTCTCACCGCGAATGACGCAGCCCAGGCAGATGATGGCGTCATACTTGCCGGTCTTAGCGAGGTTGAGCGCGGTGACAGGCAGCTCGAAGGAGCCGGGCACATAAGCGACGGTGAGCGACGCTTCATCGTCGGCTTTGCCCCCCATGCGAGCGAAAGTGTTGATCGCAGCATCGCGCATGTGGAACGTAAGATAATCATTGAAACGCGCCACGATCAGCGCGATGCGCAGGCCGGTGGCAGTGAGTTCACCTTCGAGATTTGTGTGCGGCATGGCGGCATTGTAGTGAATGGCACATGCAAGCGCGGCCCGCCGCCGAGCCTTTGGGCCGCCGCTAAACGGGTGATTGTGTAGCTCTGAGGCGATCACCCATTTGCCGCTGACCGGCGAATCTTTATCATGTTTGTCCCTCCTATGTTTCTCAACTGATCTTGAAGGAAAGTCATCATGCCCAAGCGTGCAAAAATCACCATCATCGGCGGCGGCAACGTCGGCTCCTCCTGCGCCCTCTGGGCAGCTTCCAAAGAACTGGGCGACATTGTCGTGCTCGACATCCCCGCTCAGGAAAATGTGATCAAGGGCAAGATGCTCGACCTCGCCCAGTGCTCGCCCATCGAGCGGTTCGATTGCAACATTCTGGGCACCAGTAACTATGCCGACATCGCCGACAGTGATGTCGTGGTGATCACCGCGGGTGTGCCGCGCAAGCCTGGCATGTCGCGCGATGATCTGATCAATGTCAACGTGGGCATTGTAAAGAACGTGGCTGAGAACGTGAAGAAATACGCCCCGAATTCCATCGTCATCGTCGTGAGCAATCCGCTCGATGCCATGGTCTACACCGCGTGGAAGGTCACCGGCTTTCCCTCTCACCGCATCATCGGCCAGGCTGGCGCACTCGATGTCGCACGCTACCGCACCTTCATCGCCATGGAACTGGGCTGCTCCGTTGAAGACATTCAGGCGCTGCTCTTGGGCGGTCACGGCGACGACATGGTCCCCCTGCCTCGCTACACCTCTGTGCATGGCATCCCCGTGCAGCAACTTCTCTCCGAAGAGAAGATCACCGCCTGCGTCGAGCGTGCCAAAGTCGGCGGCGGCGAGATCGTCAAACTCATGGGCACCAGCGCGTACTACGCGCCAGCCTCAGGCGTCATTCAGATGGTCGAAGCGATCGTCAAGGACAAGAAGCGGATCCTCCCCTGCGCTGCCTACTGCGAAAGTGAATACTCCGTGGGCACCAAGGGCGACGGCTACTTCGTCGGCGTGCCGGTTGTGCTCGGTAAGAACGGCGTCGAGAAGATCGTGCAGATCGACCTCGTCTCCGGCGAACAGAAACTCATGGCCGAATCCGTCAGCCACGTGAAAGACCTCGTCGCCACGGTCAAGAAACTGTTTCCCGATCTGGCGTGAGGCAGGGGGCAGAGGTCAGAGGACAGAGGTCAGAAAACAGAAGTCAGTACTACACAACCCTCGGCGGAAGCTGAGGGTTTTTTCATTCAGGCAAACATTCAGTGTCCACGGCGGGCGTGACGCAGAGCCGCGACTCAACGAGTCGCGGACGCCAAAGGCCTGAAGGAGCGCAGTGTCTACTGAAGATGTGATGCCTCGACGGCGTCAATCGCGCAGCAAACCTGCGCATCATCACCGGTCGCCCTCTCACATGTTCCCTACGTACCGATCGCGTCCTTACGCAAAGCGCGCGATCGTACACCCTTCATGCCTTTGGCGTCCGCGACTCGTTGAGTCGCGGCTCATAAAAAAAAAGCCTGCGTTTCCGCAGGCTTTTTCGATATTTAATTTTTCAGTTCGCCTTAGCCCTTGCTTGCACCGCCGGGGCCGAAGGTGATCTTGTCGGTACCCATGGCACCGTGATCGCCCATGCCGCCCGAGGACGCAGCCGCCTGTTTGCGAGGTGTGCCACCTGCTGCTGGTGCTGCTCCCGCCGAGGAGGACGACGACGATGCGCCGCCGTCTTCAGCCTTGGCTGCATCGCTGCCCCACTGGGCGCGCTTGAGCGACAGGCCGATCTTGCGATCGTCGATATCGACGCGCAGGATCTTGACTTCCACATCGTCGCCGACCTTGACGATATCTTCGGGGTTCTCGACCTTGTGATCAGCCAGTTCGCTGATGTGCAGGAGTCCTTCGAGATCGTCTTCCAGTTCGACGAACACGCCGAAGTTGGTGATCTTGGTGACCTTGCCGTGCACGATCATGCCGGGCTGGTAAGCACTGGGGATCGCTTCGGTCCACGGATCCTTGGTCATGTGTTTCACGGAGAGGCTCACGCGCTGCTTCTCCTGATCGACTTCCATAACCACGCATTCCACTTCGTCGCCCTTCTTGAGCAGCTCGTTGGGGTGCGACAGTTTCTTGGTCCACGACAGATCGCTCACATGGAGCAGGCCATCGATGCCAGGCTCGATCTCGACGAACGCGCCGTAGCTGGCGAGGTTGCGAACCTTGCCCTTGATGACTGTGCCAGGCGGATACTTCTGAGCCACCAGTTCCCACGGATTGACTTCCGTCTGCTTGACGCCCAGGCTGATTTCCTGTTTGTCTTTATTGATGTCGAGCACGACCACATCGATTTCTTGACCGACCGAAAGCATTTCGCTCGGGTGGTTGATGCGCTTGGTCCAGCTCATTTCGGAAATATGTACCAGGCCTTCGACGCCTTCTTCGAGCTTGACGAATGCACCGTAGCTGACGATGTTCGTCACCGCACCGTGGATGCGCGTGTTGGCGGGGTACTTGGTCTCGATGTTCTCCCACGGGCTGGTCTCTTTCTGCTTGAGACCCAAGGCAATCTTCTCTTTTTCGTGGTCGATCTTGAGAACCTTGACTTCGATCTGATCATCAATGCGAACCATCTCGGACGGATGGTTGATCCGGCCCCAAGACATATCAGTGATATGCAAGAGACCATCGATGCCACCCAGATCGACGAACGCGCCGAAGTCGGCGATGTTCTTGACGGTGCCCTTGACGACATCGCCTTCCTTGAGGCTGGTGAGCAGTTTCTTGCGCTTCTCGGTGCGCTCTTCTTCGATCAGCTTGCGACGGCTGATGACGATGTTGCGGCGAGGCTCATCGATCTTGAGAATCTGAGCCTTGATCACGCGGCCGATGTATTCACCGATATCCGCGGGACGACGCACATCCACCTGCGACGCAGGCAGGAAGACAGGCACGCCGATATCGACGAGCAGGCCGCCCTTGATCTTGCGCATGACCTTGCCTTCGACCACGTCGTTTTCTTTGTTCTGACTGACGATGCGCTCCCAGCCGCGAATGCGGTCGGCTTTGCGCTTGGAGATGGCGACCACGCCACCTGCTTCGTCTTCGATCGATTCGAGCAGCACTTCAACGGTGTCGCCGATTTCGACATCTTCGGGAACATCGAATTCGTTGCGATCCAGAATGCCTTCGCTCTTGAGGCCGACTTCAACAAGGAAATCATCACCGGCTTTACCGATGATCTTGCCCTTGAGAATCGCGCCAGCGGTGTAATCGCCAAGTTGAGCTGAGAGAATCGACTCCATGCTTTCAGCGCTGCCGCCGTAAGCATCAGCAATCATCAGATCTGCTGCGTCGTCATCAATCTCCAAATCGGCGATGAGGTTACGATCTACCATGAGAAAAAGTGTCCTTTCGACTGGGGTTTACTCGGCCTATCCAACATGAACAGGCTGACACGAGTCGCGACGACGACACGGCTGCCGCATGATGCGGCAGCGAAAGTATCGACCGTCACCTTGATTGCCCCCACACTGTCCGCGGGAAAAGCGGAGCCGCAGCGAAGGGGAAGAGAAATTGTAGCAAACCCGTAGGGAAATGCCAATCGCAATCGCCTGTTATGTGCGGAGCGACGCCCCGGGAAACAGCACTTTGCTATGCGGCCAAGCGGATTTCATTTCGACGCACTCGCTTTTTCATCGGGCACATCCGCTTCGCTCTTTTCCACTTGCGAGACGGGTGTTGTGGCGACTTGATCCGCTTTGGGCTCCACACGTGCCACCACCGTGGCTTCACCCAGTGCGGTGCGCAGCTTCTGCTCGACGATTGCTCCCAGTTCACGTCCCGCCTGAATCGTCAGTTTCGGATCCACCAGCAATCGCACCTCCACCCACCGGCGTGGGCCGTTGAAGCGCACGCGAAGATTGTCGTATCCTACGATCGCGCTGTTGCGAACTTCTGTATCCAGTAAGGCTCGCAAGGTCGGATCGATCTCGCGTTCCAGTTCATCGGTCAGTCCGGAGACCGATTTCCAAAGCAGTTTCCAACTCGCCCAGAGCACGGTGAAGGCCACCAGCAGCGCGACCAGCGGATCAAGCCAGGGCAGGTCAGCGCTTTGGACCAGCAGCAATCCGAGCACGACGGCGAGCGTGGAAACCACATCGGCAATCAGATGCTTGGCAGCTGCGATGAGCAGAATGCTCTTGAAAGATTTGCCGCGAAACCAGACCCATGCAGCGAGTCCTGCCGCAGCGCCTGCAATGGCCAGTAGCATTCCGATGCCCAGTCCAAGTTCGGCGAGCTGCGGCGATGGCGTGGTGCCAGGAAAAATGCGAAGCAGACTTTGATAGGAAACATAAAGGCCGATGGAGAGAATCGCCCAGCCTTCGAGGCCAAAGGCGAGATACTCGCCGCGCGTGCCTTCGCTGCCGGTGGCGGCATCGGGGGAGGCGCGAGGCTGCCGCGCCCAGATGGAGTAGAGCATCACGGCGGAGGCGATGAGCGTGACGACGCTGTTCAGCGCATCCGCCAGGCTCGCCATGGAGTTGGTCCAGCGAAAAACAAGAAAGCGCAAGGCGCACAGCACGAGCGTGCAAAGGAGCATGCGCTGAACCACATCGCGGACCAGAAATGCATAAGCCTGACTGTGGTATTTCGGCATGTGAAAGATTGTAGCGGTCACGGGTGGCCTTGATCGGTCAGCACAGCACCGCCATGAAAATCACTCAGGCAACGGCTTGTTTCGTGTTTCGGGAAGGAACGGCAGTACGAGTAATCCGACCAGAAAAACAAGACACATCGTCACCCCTGCATAGCGCAATCGATCGACGGAGTTTGCTGAGACTCCTGCGAACATCGTCTCCAATGCTGACTTGCCCAGCGGCCCAAGCGCAGCCACGAACCGGCCGACGTTGTAGCAAAAGCTGATGCCGGTGGATCGAAGACGGGTGGGGAAGAGTTCAGGAAAATAGATGGCGTAACCGGCGAAGAGCGAGAGCTGACAGAAGCCCATGATCGGCACGAGCACGAAAATCTGCCACATGTCCTGAAGAAACCAGAAGACGGCAGCGGTGCTGAAAAAGGCGGAAATGAAGGCGATCCGGAAAGTAGGCTTGCGCCCGATGCGCTGCGCCAGCCAGCCGAAGCCGAACATCCCCAGCGCTGCGCCGATGTTCTGCGCGAGGTAGGTGTAGCTCTGCCAACTGGTGAGTCTGCCGCTGGTGACTTTGTCGATGGTCTTCCTGGCTTCGAGCGATGCGCCTTCGAGTTGGACGTTCGAGTCGGGCACATAATGACTCTCTGCGAGTTTGATGGCGGCGACTTTGTCAACATCATTACCGGCTTCGACGAGCTGATCGGCAATGACCTCCGCGCGCACCGATTTCATCTGCACCTGTCGGATGAGATCGGGTGTGAAAAAACCGACCGACCAGAGGCCGACGATGCCCGAGCAGCCGAGCACGAGGCCCAGCAGCGCATGCTTGCGTAGCACAGGATCGCTAAACAGTTCGCGATAGGAGCCAAGCTGCTTTTTCGCAGCGCCATCGTGCGACACTTGCTTCCAGCGCTCGGGTTCCTTGAGCTTCCACCGGATGACCACAGCGAGTAGGGCGGGGAGGGCACCGATGAGAAACATGATGCGCCACGGGCTTTCGACGTGGCCTTGTTCCTGCGCGATACCCAGGCCCAGATTGATCATGGCAGCGCTGACATTGCCGACGGCGGAGAGCGCTTGAAGTAAACCCAGCGCGCGAGCGCGGGCGCTGTCGGGCAAGACCTCGGCGACCAGCGCGATGCCCACTGCAAACTCACCGCCAACACCCAGGCCAGTGAGGAAGCGATAGAACGCAAAATCCCATACGCCCACGGAAAGGGAACTGAGGCCGGTGAAAAGCGAGTAGAGCAAAATGGTGATCATCATCGTCTTGGCGCGGCCGATGCGGTCGCCAAGAATGCCGAAGAACAAACCGCCGGTGGCCCAGCCGAGGATGAAGATGGAGGTGACGATGTCCCCCGCCAGAGCGCGCTTGGCGGCGAGATCGGTTCCGGTCAGCGCGGTGGTTTCCTTGACCAGATCCTCCATCGCTTTGGGACGGGCTAGAACGAAGAGCGCCTGATCGAGGCAATCAAAAAGCCAGCCCAGAGCGGCCACAAAAAAGACAAACCAATGATAGCGAGTCATCTCTGCGTACCACGGTTTGCTGCTGGAAATGGTTGGTTTTTCGAAGGAGTCGCCACCGTGCATGGAAAGGCCTCGCGAAAGGATGGGCGATGCGGGGGTGCAACCGATTCGTCACACAACTTAACAAACCGCGAGGAGATGTGCGAAGCGGTCAGAGATCTGCGAGCACTTTAGTGAATCGCGAGGCGCGTGGTTGCATCACGCTCGGCGAGTTTGGCGGGCAAAGGAGCGACGCCAAGGTAGTTGAGGCTTTGCTCGAAGGTGTGCATGACAGCGGGGGCTGCGACGATGCCGCCGTAGTAACCCTTCTTCACATCGGGCTTGTGAATGGCACAGGCGATGACCAGTCGTGGCTTGTCGAGTGGCGCGCCGCCGACGAAGACACCTGAGTAGGCATTAGGCTCGTAACCGCCGCCGTTTTTCTTGGCGATCTGAGCGGTGCCGGTCTTGCCGAAGAGGGCATACTGGGAGCTGTTGGCTTTGCGACCGGTGCCATCGGTGACGACCTGCCGCATGATGTCTTTGGTGATCTGCGTGGTGCGCGGCGAGAGCACGCGCTGCACAACTGTGAGCGAGCGAGGATCATTAGGATCCTTCGCCTGAATCGTCGGACTCACGAGATAACCACCATTGGCGAAGACGCAGAACGCGCGGCAAAGTTGCAACGGCGTCACTGCAATTTCCTGACCCATCGGCACGCTCGTCGGACTGTACTGCGGATTCCAACTTCTAAGGGGATTGACCATGCCTCGGCTCTCGCCGGGGAAACCGGTGTGCGTGAGTTCGCCAAAGCCGAAGGATTTCACCGCGTTGTAAAGTTTGGTGCTGCCCATGCGATTGCCCATCACCGCCATGCCGCGGTTACTGGATTTGATGAGCACCTGTGCCCACGAGATCGTGCCATGATCATGCGTATCGCGCAGCGCTCGACCGACAGATTCATCGGTGTTGATCATCTGCTCGGGCTTGGCAAAACCCTGCTCCACCGCAGCAGCCCAGATGAACGGCTTGAACGTCGAGCCCGGCTCAAACGGATCAGTGACGCAGCGATTGCGGCGCGTCTCGGGCTTGGTGGTGCGCACTTCGTTGGGATCAAACGCCGGGTAGTTCGCCATCGCGATGATCTCGCCGGTGTATGGATCCATGATCACCATCTCGCCAGTCTTGGCCCCGAATTCCTTGCAGGCTTTGGCAAGCTGAGCCTCGGCGATGGCTTGAATGGTGATGTCAATGCTCAGGCGAATCGACTGGCCATCTTTGGGTTGTTCGTAGGTGTCGATGTCGATGTCCATGGCGCGGTGGCCGGCATCGCGCAGGTAGCCGAGCTTGCCGGAGGTGGCGGTGAGACCTTTGTTGAAGATGCGTTCTGCACCTTCGAAGCCGTGGCCTTCTTGCCCGACAAAGCCGATGACGTGGCCGCCCACTGCACCTTGCGGATACTGACGTTCGAGCCAGAGATCGGTGTAAAGACCCGAAAGGCGTCGCCACTGCACATCATCGACACTGGAAACATTAGTCGTGGCTGAGGCCGCATCTTTTTTCTGCTGCGCCGCTTTGGAGCGAATCGATTCAAGCTTGAGCCACTGTTCATCATCGAGTTTCTGATCGATGACGACATACCGCTTGTCAGCGAGTTCATAGAGACGCTTGCCGATTTTTGCGGGATCGTAGCCCAGAGCGTAGCCAAGCAGCTCCGGGAAGGTGCCCGGGTCAACGATGCGATGGGGATCGACGTAGAGCCGATGCGCGATGCCGGTGGTGGCGAGGATGCGGCCTTCGCGATCGGTGATCGTGCCGCGTCGGCCCATGAGGGTTGTCGTGCTGTGCTGCGAACCGATAAGTGGCGCAAGCTGCGGCGGGGGACTGATCTGAAGATGAGCAACGCGACCGATCAGACCGATCATGGCGAGGGTGATGACCGTGGCCACGATGCGACCGACGATGAGCACGCGCTGCGAGCCTGGCGCGGCGGTTGGCTCATTAATCGAGGTGACGACGGATGCAGGCGCAGTGATCGAAAGTTTCTTGGATGGTGCGGATTTAAGCGTCGGCTTCGCGATCGGCTTTGAAATCGTTTTTGTAGTTGCCACCGGCGTAATGGCCTTGACGGGCACCGGTTTCTTCACAGGGATCGAAGGCGATACTGCATCTTCCGCTGGCGGCGCGATGGAAGGCACAGGCTTCTGGCTGTCGTCAGGTTCGACGACAGGTTCATCGGCCTTGGGCTTGGGTTGGATCAGCGACTCGAAGAGCGGCGCTGACGTCGGCTTCTTGGGCGACAGAGAAGAACCCAGCGGGATCGCTGTCGTGGTGGAAGGCAATCCCTGCGGCGGCAGATTCTGCGATTCGTACGGCTTTTCGTAGAAACTTTTCATGGCAGGCCTTGCGATTCATATAGCCCCGGCCTTGGCTGGGGGGCGCTGAAATAATCGGTGAGTTTCCCCGGCTAAGGCCAGGGCCATGTGACTATCGTTTGGTTTTGCTCTTGTCCTTCGTGGCACTGCTCCTGGTCGGGCGTGACTTCGTGCTGCTTCGCGCTTTGGTCGGCGGCGTCAACGGCGTGCGCTCGATCATGCGGATGCTGCGCAGAGCCGGGTCGCTACTCGCGGTGATCGGATCCATCTCCAGTTTGGCGATCATCAGTTTGTGTTCGAGTTTGTCGGGATGAAGTTCAGCCGCGACTTTCGATTGGCTCTCCCACGTTGCCCGGCGAGCCTGCTCGATCTGTTTGTGCATCTGCGTGACGCTGTGCCGAACTTCCCATCGTTGCTGCCGAAGCGACAACATGCCAGCCCCCAGCGCGGCGAGGAAGATGATCATGACCACAGCTTTGAAATACATCGCGCCCCTACAGAACATGGACGATAGTGCCAATAAACGCCACTTGGTCATCGGCAAGATTCAAGCGCGAGCAAGACATTATTTCAATGAGAAAAAAAGACGCTGATGTTGCAACATCAGCGTCCTGAATATGTTCAATCGATTGGGATAACGAGCCTCAGCGAGCGCCTTATGGCAGGATGATTTCAACACCTGCACGCAGGGCATCGGCGCTGCGCACCGTGCTCTTATTCAGCTCGAAAATCTCTTTCCACCGGCGATCATCACCCAGCCTGGCGCGGGCGATGGAGGAGAAGGTATCGCGAGGTTGAACGGTGTACGTCTTGTTGACGCGAGTGGTCGTGGCTGATTCCGCGATCGTGCGAGTGGGGGCGGCGCTGGTCGTGCCTGTGCTGCTTCCAGTGTTAACAGCAGGCAGCGCGGGAATCCGAAGCGTCATGCCAGCCTGGATGTCATTGGCATCTCTGATCTGATCCTTGTTCGCATCGATGATCACTTGCATGTGGCGAATGGAACCGAGCTCGCGGCTGGCGATGGTGCTTAGCGCATCACCCGATTCGACCTTGATGGTTCGCATCGTTGGCGCGGCGTTAGCGATGCTATTTCCCGGCAGGCGATTTTCAATCACGTTGCCGCGAGCGTCTATGTTTGTCGGTGTGTTGCCAACTACTGGACCACCCGGTGAAACGATGGTCTTGTTGGGGATGACCAGTCGAACACCTTCGCGCACGCCGCCGTCAGCGAGGAGCTTGTCAGCATTGGCACGGGCGATTTCGTTGTAGTGTTTGCCTTCGCCGTAGAATTTTTCGCTAATGGCCCAGAGCGATTCGCCAGCTTGCACGTGGTGAATCAAAGGCTCAGTGGGGCGACCAACGGGAATTCGACCAGCATCGCTGACGTTACCCGTGGGATTGTTAAAGCGAGGCGTATTGTCTTCGGGGAGGAAGCCGCTACCGCGCAGATCGCTGGCCATGTCGCGAGGCAGCGTGTTGTCAGCGGGGCGTGAACCGGCATCGGATGTCGTGTTGCCGTTGTTCGTTGCACTACCCGGCGTGTTGCGTTGGCCTAGTGCAGCATCAAGATTGCGATCAGTGACAGCTCCGCCTGGCAGGGCTGGGTTGCCTGCTGCGGCGAGAGGATCGATTTGTTGGAGTGGGATGCTTTCAGTGCGCGGGCCGTTGCCGATGTTGTTGCCCCGAGCTGCGCCAGCGGGAGGCAGAGGCGCAAGCGTGTTGCCAGTGCCAGGTTGATTGGCTGATGGTGTGCCCGCTTGGCTGCGTGGATCGATAACGCGCGGCTGATTGCCGGTGGGGTAATCCTGATAGCCGGTGGGGGCAGCAGTTTGCTGCTGGCCACGCTGCTGCGACGCGAGGTGATCGCTCACCACAATGCCGATCAGGAGAATAATGCCCGTGCCAACGACCAGTCCGACTTTCGTTTCTCGCGTCATGGATTCCATCCATTCCCAGGAGTTCTGAACACTATCCCAAAACCTGAATCACTCGTAATTTCGCCGACCTGCTTCGTGGATTGTCATCCCGTTCCATTTCATCGGCGACGACGGGCTTGCGCGTTCGCCGAATTGCTTTGTCATTCTGCGCCAGTTCGAGGAAAGCCTGTTTCACCAGGCGATCTTCCAGCGAATGAAAACTGATCATGCCTGCGATGCCGCCGGGCTTCACCAGTTGCGTCACATCGGCGAGCAGCCGTTTGATCACATCCAGTTCACCGTTGACTGCAATGCGCAGTGCCATGAACGTGCGAGTGGCCGGATCAATGCGACCGGGCTTGTGCCTTCGCGGCTGGCCCGGTTGCCTCTTCCATGCTTCAGGGCGCTGACCCAGCGCATGGCGTACCACATCTGCAAGCTGTTCCGTAGTTGCTATCGGTGATCGGGCACGCGATTCCGCAATCTTTCGCGCAATGCGTCTTGATGCCCGATCTTCGCCATATTGATAAATCACATCCGCTAGTTCGCGTTCCGGTAAGTCGTTCACCAGGTCCGCCGCCGTGGTCGGCAGCGTCGGGTCCAATCGCATATCCAACGGGCCATCGTTTTGAAAAGAAAAACCGCGCGCCGCATCAGACATCTGATTGGAAGAAAATCCAAAATCCGCCAGCAGCAGATCAACGCGATCAATGCCTAGTTCATCGAGAGCGCTGCGTGCCTGAGCAAAATTGCGATGAATCAGATCGACTTGAACTGGACCGCCTGCGAGGCGCTCGCGTGTGAAAGCGAGGTTGGATGGATCGACATCGAGGCCGACGTAGCGACCACCGGGGGCCAGGAGCGGAATGATGGCTGCTGCGTGGCCGCCGCGCCCGACGGTGCAGTCGAGCATGACCATGCCGGGCCTGGGGGCGAACTGCTCGATGATCGGAGCAACAAGCACCGGCAGATGGCCAGGGTCGGAAGGGGGAGTGGATTGGAGTTGGTCGTTCACGCGAAGATTGTAGAGATTTACGGCGATGAGCTAATGGCATCGATCAACTGCTGCTTTCGTTTAGCCGTGGAGCAAAGGTCCGCCGTCGCTCCACGAGTTGCCGCAGATGTTCACCGTCACCTACTTGCCAATGCAGAACGTCGCAAAAACCCTGCCGATCACATCATCAGGCGTCAGTGTGCCGCCAAGGCCGGCCAAATGATCCAGCGCACTTCGCATGGCCCCGGCAATCAGTTCGACCTGTGCAATCGCAGGTTCATTTCGCTGATGCGACAGCAGCGCGCGGGCTGTGGCCAGATCATGCTGGGCTTGTTTGAGTGCCAGTTCATGACGAGGTTGAAGTGCGAGCATGTCCGCGCTGATGCTCACCGCTCGTTCGCCGAGCTTGGTGAGGATGAGCTGACGAAGTCGGTCCAGATGCAGCCCCGTCTTCGCGCTGATGTGGAGGGTGGTTTCATCGATTTGATTTTCGTCGAGCGCAACAGATCGCAAATCGGCTTTCGTCTGCACGCGCAGCGTCGGCGTACTCTGTGGCAGCGAGGTATTAGACACGAAACCGTTCGCATCATCGGCGATAAGCAGGATCAGATCAGCCGACGCAATCGCGATCTTGGCCGCATCTTGCATTTGATGATCGAGCACCGAGCGCGGATCATCGAGGCCGGCGATGTCGATGAGCATCACCTCGACCATCTCGCCCTGCTGATTCTTCATCGCCATCGGCTCAGCGAGCAGATCGCGCGTGGTGCCAGGCGTCTCGCTGATCACCGCCCGCTCACGGCCAAGCAGCGCATTAAAGAGCGTGCTCTTACCCGCGCTGGGCGGCCCGACCAGCACGATGCGAGGCAGCGCCTCCAGCGAACCCCACGATCGGCTGTGGAGCAGGAGATCATCCAGATTCGCTTCAATTGCCGTGAGATTTGCATCCAGCTTCGCAGGCGTGATGGGTACGACATCATCCTGATCGGTGAAGTCGATGCCTGCTTCCACCAGCGCGAGACTGGTGCCCACTTCATCGACAAACTGTGTAGCGAGTTCACCCAGCTTGCCTTCGCGCAGCAGTGATGCGGCGCGAAGCTGCGCATCACTTGTGGCAGCGATAGTGGCGCTGATGCCTTCAGCTTGAGTCAGGTCGAGTTTACCTGCGAGGTAAGCGCGAAAGGTGAACTCGCCAGGTTCTGCGAGGCGTGCGCCCAAGGCGATGATCTGATGAAGGATGCGATCCAGCAGGGCGGGGTTGCCGGGCAGATGAAGCTCGGCAAGATCGCCTCCGGTATAGCTGCGCGGGCCTGCGAAGAAGGCGAGCAGCGCAGGCAATCGATCATGAAGCAGACGGCAAGTTAGCACCCTCCGATCGCTCGGCTGCGTTTCCGAGAGCTGCGCAAGAATCGAAAGCGTGTCGCCGCCGCTGATGCGAATCAGCCCCCGTGCAGCGCGGCCGGGCGGGGAGCTGACAGCAACAATCGTGTCATGGTGTGACATGGGATGAAGACGCAGATATACAAGGCAGAATGGTCAATAGGCATTAGGCCATGGTCATTGGTCAACAGCATTGTTCATTGACGATTGACGATTGACCATGGCCTGATGCCTATTGACCCATTTCTTTTCCATCGTCCTCTGTATCAGCCTCCGTTCGCCAAGGCGAACGGCTAATTAGCGATCACTTGCGCTTCTTTTCGCCGGGGCGCTTGCCGCGCAATTCCGTCTGCTTGGCGATGAGTTCTTTCTGCTTTGCTTCGACCATCTTCTGCATTCGGTCGAAGAATCCGCCGGGTTTGGGGGGCTTCTTCTGGAACAGCGTGCCTGCTTCTTCTTCGCGCTTGATGTGTCTGCGGACGATGTAGCTATCGACAATGCCTGCGAGGGAGGAGGACATGATGTAGAGCGTCAGGCCGCTGGGGGCGGAGTAGAAGAACACCGGGAAGATCAGCGTCATCCACTTCATCATCTTCTGCTGCTGGGCCATCTGTTCATTGGTCGGCGGCGGGGCGGTCAGTTTCTGTTGAATGTAGAAAACGATCGCCATGAGGATGGGCAGAATGTTCAGCGAGTTGGTCAGTTGCAAGCCGCACAGCGGCAGCGTGAAGGTGCCTTCGCCGAACTTGATGAAGTTGTCGGGCGCGGAAAGATCCTTGAGGAAAGTCCAGTCGCCAAAGAGCTGGAAAAAGCCCCAGAAAGCGGACTCATGTCGCAGTTCGATGGCACCGTAGAGCATCGCATAAAGCGCCACCCAGATGGGCATCTGAAGGAACATCGGCAGGCAACCTAGGAACCCCATCGGGCTGACGTTGTGCTCGCGGTAGAGCCTCATCATTTCCTGCTGCTGCTTGGCGGGATCGCTTTTGTACCGCTCCTTCATCTTGGCCATCTCCGGCTGGAGCTTGGCCATGGACTTACTCATCTTCGTCATGTTGATCTGCGCCTTCTTCGTAATCGGGTGCAGAAGGAAGCGAACCACCAGCACGAGGATGATGATCGCAAATCCCCAGTCGAAGACGACCGCGTGGATGATGCGAAGGAAGCCCAGGAGAAAATTCGCCAGACCTTGGAAGAGACAGACCGAGCAGCCCATCTCATATTTTACCAGTTCGGTGCCCATGCTCAGTATCGAGTAAGGCTCTTCATTGAGAACAGTCTTGAGACGCGGCCCTGCATAAAGCGAGAGATCGAAGCCTTGCTCTTCGCCGGGTTTCAGCGGCAAATCGAGCGTGGTGAGCGTCATCATCAGCACGCGGCGATCAGTCTTGTTGACGTTGTCGCCGATGATCTGCATCCCAACGGTCGGCTCAAAAATAGCCCCCATCGGCTGGCCGTACACGATGGGCACTTTGCCATCAATCGCCTCAGGCTTGGCAGGCACGGGGCGATGAACGACAGCCGCGAAATAGCGATTGGTCATCGCAATCCAGAGCAGCTCATTGTCCTTAGGAACATCTTCATTGGGCCAGATCGAGTTGCCATCGTTTTGAAAATTGTCGAGCGCTTTGACGCGGGTGTAGTTCGTGTCGCTGGTGTAAGCGCGGTGACGGAGCTTGTCGTAATCGAGGTTGTAGTACCCCAGCACGATGTGGCGCGGATCGCCTTGGTAACCTTGCTCGCCTTCGATGTCGCCCTGGGCGTTCTGTTCCCAGATGACGGTGATTGGTTTGTCGCTCAGGTTTTTGAAAGAGGTATTGCAAAGCAGTTCGTAGGCGGTGGCGTCTTTGCCCAGCGTGTAGATGCGGGTGATCTGGGCGGCAGGCTTACTCGCTGCATCAACGATGATGACGCGGTAAACGCCTTCGCTGACCTTGTCCCAGGCGACAGCGCTGAGCGAGATGCGGGTGCCGTTGATGATGACAGCGCGGGCGGCAAAAGGGCGCTCAGCAGGGCCGGCGGTCAGCGGAGAATCATCAGGATGCCAGACGGATTGCACGATGGTGTATGGCTCGGTGCCCGAGACTGATTTGCGATAGTCGGCCGTCTGAATCTCGTGAATACTCGCGCCGTAAGCGGACAGGGCCACGCGAAGCTTGGCATCGGTGAGAGAGCCAAGCGTGGATGAACCGGGCTGCTGCGTGGGGAGCACTGAAAAGGCGGGAGGAGCTGGCGGCGCGACGGGTGCTGGGGCCGGGGCAGGTGTGACCACGGTGGGCGCTGGGGCGGGCGTTTCGACTGGGGCTGGCGCAGGCGTGGGGACCGCATCTTTGCTCGGTGCTGGGGTCGGCTGAGTCGTCTTGTCTTGTGCCCAGGCGCATGGGGCAACACTGCCCAGCGTAAAGGCGGAGATAGCGAGCAATACCAGCAATCTGGTCAGGTTTTTCACGTGCAATGGCCTCGTACAGGTGGGAGAAACGAGGCAGCAGTATAGGGGTGAATGAGAAACCCTGCCACGGGAAGGATGAAACGGAGATGAGAGTAAAAAGAAACCCCGCCACAGGAGTGACGGGGCTTTGGGTTTGTCAATGTGCGATTTGGACAATCTCAAATCTGAAATTTCAAATCTGTCGTCTGTCCGCTCACTCCGGACCTCTGACCTCTGCTCACCCTACCACATCCTTAATGAAACGGACGATGTCGTTGTAGGTGACATAGAGGAACATACAAGCGATCAGCGCAAGGCCGGTGAAGAGCGCTGCATTCTGCACGCGTGGGCCAACGGGGGAGCCTTTGATCTTTTCGATGATGAGGAACAGGATGTGCCCACCATCGACGACGGGGATGGGCAGGAAGTTGACGACGGCCAGGTTCACACTGATCAGGCCCAGGAAGAACATGAGATAGGTCCAGCCCTTCTTGGCGATCTTGGTGCCGGTGTGGGCGATGCCGACGGGGCCTTGGAAATTGCGGGGATGGACCGAGCCTTGGCTGACGCGCAGGAGGGTGATGTAAACCTGCTGCATGGACTGCTGGGCTTTCTTGATGCCAAGGGCGATGGAGTCACCCGGGCCGGTGCCTTTGACGGTGACCATCTTTTCCTTGAAGACGCGCCAGGTCAGCGGCAGCACCCAGCGGGCTTCGAGCAACTCCGTGGCGGTGGCTTCATCGATGGCAGCAGTGACTTTCAATGGCTCGATGGTCTTGCCTTCGTTGGGCTCGCAGTCCAGGGCCACTTCAAAACCTTTGGGATTGTCCTTGGCCATGCTGGCGAGGATGCGCTGAATGTCGGTGAAGCTGGCGACGCTGTTGCCGTTGATGGCGGTGATGCGGGTGCCCGGCGGAAGGTTCAGTTTCTCCGCGGGGGTGCCAGCGACGGGGTCAACGATGTAGGGATGAAACGCTTCCATGCCGATGCCCAGGCGATCATCTTCGGGCTTGATGTCGAATGTTTTTTCTTCGCCATCTCGAAGCACGATGAGCTTTACCGCTGCGCCGCTGGCGGCTTTCACTTCTCGTGCAATCTCACGGTTGCCAGGCCACTTGGTTGAGCCGACTTGAACGACCAGATCACCCTTGAGGACACCAGCCTTAAGCGCAGGACTGCGCGGTGCGACGAACTTGATCGATGTCGCGGGGACGAATCCCGCCAGGTGCGGAACCTCTTCGCTCGCGCTGACTTTTCGGTAATTCAAATCGCCTTCAGCGCGAAGCTGAATCGTCGTTCGCTCTTTGGTTTTTGGATGTTCGAAGATCAGTTCCACCGGTGCACCGTTGCCTGCGAGCACGGCTGATTCATATTGGCCATAAGTCTCTACCGTCTGGCCACCGGCGGCGATGAGCTTCATGCCGGGCTTGACGGTCGCTGCCTGCTCTTTGGGAACGCGGGCATTTTCGAAATCGAGCGCAATATCCTCAGCCTTGGCATCGGGGTGAACGTTGAGCGTGACGGGGATGTTGATGCCCACATCGAGCAGGCCGCTGGGCGACATGACAGGCAGCAGCGGATAGGTCAGCGTCTCGACGCTGCCATCGGGATTCTTGCGCTGAATTTTGGCGTTGAGTTTTTCACCAGCAGGGGCCAGGGCGGTGTTGATGAGCACATCGGTCATGTCCACCGTAGGAGCGGCGGCGTATTCGATAATCTCATCATCAGTGCGCAGGCCTTTGTATTTTTCATCGCCTTCGTGGCCTACTGCGTAGGCTTCGGATGCGGGTGAGCCGGGCGATGTGCTGCCGACAACGGGGGCGTTGAAATCCACGCCAGCCATGAAAGCGATCATGAAAAAGAGCACGCCGAAGATGATGTTCATGATGACGCCTGCGGAGAGAACAGCAGCGCGGGCGCCGATGGATTTGCTGGTGAAAGAGCGCGGGTCTTCGCTGCGTGCAGAGGGGTCGCTGTCCTCCTGGCCCAGCATCTTGACGTAGCCACCTAGAGGCAGCCAGTTGAGGCGATATTCGGTTTCACTCAGGCCCAGCGCTGCTGCGGCGCGGTCGTAATCCGCGACGGTGTATTTGCGCTGATTCTTTTCTTCGCCCTCGGCTGCTGCCGGCTCCTGAGCGGCGATCCAGTCTTCCATCATCTTCATGTATTCCGCTTCCGTCGAGCCACGGCGATAGCCGATGCCTTTGCGAAAGCTGACGATGGCGTTGCCCATGCCAATGGCAAACTGCGGGCACTTGATGCCCACATATTTAGCGACCAGGAAGTGGCCAAGCTCATGGACGAAAATGATAAAGCCAAAGCCCAGGACAACGGCGGCGAGTCCGCCAAGGGTACTGAAGGGAAGAAGATCCATATGAATAAGTTCCGAGTTGCGAGTTCTGAGTTCCGAGTTGTTATGCGTTACGAGTCTTTGAAGTCTTTCAACTCAGAACTCGGAACTCTGAACTCGAAACTATTGGGTTCGTTCGTTCACATACGCCCGGGCCTGTCGATCCGCGTTCCATAGTGTGTCCAGCGAGTCTGCGGGCTGGATCGGGATCGCACTCAAAGCCTGAGCCACCAGTTCCACAATACGTCCAAAGCGAATCTTTCGTTCGAGGAATGCAGCGACGGCAGCCTCATTGGCCGCATTGAAAATCGCACCGGCTGTGCCGCCTGCTTCGATCACATCATAGGCCAGTTTCAGTGCGGGGAATCGGTCGTAGTCCGGCTGATGAAACTCCAATATAGATAACTTCGACCAATCCAGGGCCTTGCTGCACCCGGCGGGCCTGTCCGGATAAGTCAGGGCATACTGAATCGGCGTCCGCATATCGGGCGGCCCCATCTGAGCGAGCACCGAATGATCCTCGAATTCCACAAACGAATGCACGATCGACTGCGGATGCACGATGACGGCAATCTTTTCCGCAGGCAGGTCAAAAAGCCAGTGTGCCTCGATAATTTCCAAAGCTTTATTCATCATCGTGGCGGAGTCGATGGTGATCTTGGGCCCCATATTCCATGTCGGATGCTTGAGCGCCTCTTCGATTGTGGCGTTCTCGATGGCCGCTTTAGTAGCGGTGCGAAAAGGGCCACCCGAAGCGGTGAGGACGATGCGTTTGATAGAACGGGTTTCGGGTTTCGGGTATCGGGTATCGGAAGAGGGTGAGGCATTTCCAACAGCCGACACCCGACACTCGACACCCGCTGCTTGCAGACACTGAAACACCGCTGAGTGTTCGCTATCGACGGGGATCATCTGCACTTTGTACTGGCGCACCAGGGGCGTGACGAGGGCGCCGGCGGCGACGAGGGTTTCCTTGTTGGCCAGGCCCAGCGTCATGCCTTTGCGGATGCCGGCGACGGTCGCGGCCAGGCCGGCGCTGCCGACGATGGCGGCGGAGAGGTCGGTGGCCTGCGTGGCTTCAACAAGCTGAAGTGCGGAGTCTTCGCCTGCGAAAAGTTTGACATGGGGCAAGGCGGCGCGAATCTGTTCTGCCTGAGATGCATCTGCGATGGCGATGGAAGTGACGTTGAACTTTTTCGCCTGCTCGATGAGTGTGGCGGCGTTTTTTCCAGCGGCCAGACCGGCGACCTGAATCTTCGCGCTGCCGGTGGCGTTGAGATGTTCGACCACATTGAGCGTGTTGACGCCGATGGAACCGGTGGAGCCGAGGATGATGAGTTTCTTGGATAACACAGGAAGGGGGGAAGGAGAAAGCATCAAGAGAAAAAGAAAAAGTTGAGCGCTGACATGACGAGCCGCGACTTAACAAGTCGCGGACGCCAACGGCCTGAAGGAGCGCAGGCAAGTACGAAGGTTCCACGGCCGCAGCTTTTTGGCCTGCGAGAACCCAGCCGTCGGATTACTGCGCGATGCTTCACGCCATCAGGCCTTAGGCGTCCGCGACTCGCTGAGTCGCGGCTCTGGGATCGCTTATTCCGTAGGCTCGATCTGCACTTCCTGTTCCATGGCCTGCGACTGAGGCGGCTTGCGCGTCGGGGCCTTGCGGCTGGGACGCTTGGCGACCTTCTTCTTCGTCTTCTTGCTGGAAGCATCGTCCTTCACAGCTTTGGTCACTTTCTTTTTCTTGGTCGTCGCAGCCTTGGTCGTCCGCTTGGGGCGCGGCTTGGTCGTCTTCTTTTTCACCTCGGAGGCAGAGGCAGACGCATCGTCGGCGTTATCAGAATCATCATCTGAATCATCAGCGTCAGTCGAGGTGTCGGAATCATCGGAGTCATCGTCGGCGCGACGGACGTCATCAGCGTCATCCGATCCATCGCTGCTTTGCACTGAGTCATCGGACGGTGACGAATCATTCGCCTGATCATCCTCAGACTGATCGCTACGGCCATCGGATTCGGAATCGCCTTGCTCATCTGCGCCTTCGCCTTCACCGGGTGCAAGCGGCGGCAGACCTGCTTCCAATCTTTCCTGCTCGGCCCGCATCTTCGCTTCACGGCGACGACGATGACGACGCCCACCGCGACGGCGACGCTTCTTCTTTAGCGGCTGACCATCAGGCCCAAGTTGTACCGGGCCGGCTTGGTCGGAGTTGTCCGAAGAACGACCGCCGCGATTGTTGTGATCATCATGATAATCATGATCCTCATGCTCATCGTGATCGCCATCTGAAGAAGCATCGCGGAGATCCTTGCGGTTGCCGATGTTGTCTTCAATTACCACCGGTGGCTTCGAGGCCACTTCATCAGCTCGCAAATAGCCACGGCTCTGCGGCGGCTGCGGTCGCTGCTCGCTTTGAGGCTTGGCGGGTTGCGGCTTGGCGGCAAGTGGTTTCGCACCTTGCGGCTTGGACTGCAGCGGCCGGGATTGTGATTGCGCCGGCTTGGGTTGCTGAGGACGAGGCTGCGCAGCGGGCGTCGCGGCTTCTTCGCCAACTTCGCCATGAGATTCCGTACCTTCCGCTGCTTCTTCTGCGCCTTCGCCGCCTTTGCCACTGCGTCCACGGCGACGGCGACGCCTTCGCTTGCGACGCACACCATCGCCATCGCCGGTGCCTTCAACAGCAGGCGCTGCGCCTTCGCTCGATCGCTCTTCACCAGCGTCATCATCGTCGCCAGTTTCATCACCGTGATCATCTTCCACGGCTGGCTCGCCGCGGCTTTCACGAATCTCGTAATCGCTGACTTCTTCGCCATCATCAATCCGCTCGGCAACGGTCGCCCGTGCTTCCATTTCCTGCGTCTGGGCTTCATCATCAATCAGTTCATCTTCGATCGGCATCGACTCGACCGGATGAAGCACAGGCGGGGCCATATTCTTCATGCCATCGATGTTGAGCACGTTGCCGCGTTCATCCATCGGCATCAGTTCGATGAAGTCAATGCCGCCCGATGCGTTGACGCGCACCTGGATCGGCGTGTTGCTTTTCTGTTCCATCGCCACCAGTTCGCTGCGCTTGCGATTGAGCAGCGGAAACGCAACATCGGGGCTGACGACCACCGCGAGCTTGGCGACTTCCTTGCGATGCACCACCAGCGACAGGCGGCGCATCACTTCGAGCACGACGGAGTCGATGCTCTTGACGGTGCCTTCGCCGTGGCAGTAGTGGCAATCGTCGTAAACGCTTTTGGTCAGCGCCGGGCGCATGCGCTGGCGCGTCATTTCGAGAATGCCGAACTGACTGATCGCCAGCGGCTTGGTGCGGGCGCGATCTTTTTTCAGGTTGTCGCGGAATCGCTGTTCGATGGCGCGCCGCTTCTGGGCCGCACGCATATCGATCAGATCGATGACGACCACGCCGCCCAGATCGCGAAGGCGAAGCTGGCGACAGACCTCATCGCAGGCTTCGACATTGGTGCGGTAGGCAGTGGTCTCTGCATCGCCACTGTTACGCATCTTGCCGGAGTTGACGTCGATGGCCACGAGGGCTTCGGTGGAGTCGATGACGAGCGAGCCGCCTGAGGGCAACGGCACACGGCGAGCGTGAATGGTTTCGATCTGCGTTTCAACGCCGTAGCGGTGGAAAAGCGGGATCGGATCGTCGTAATAAAGTACGTTCGATTTGGCGCGAGGGCTGGCGATGGCGAGGAAATCGCTGGCGCGTTTTGCAGCGTCAGGATCATCGACAATGATCCGGTCGATGTCTGTCGAATAGACATCGCGGATCGTGCGGATCATCAGATCGCTTTCGGTGTATAGCTCGCCGACGCCCGGCTGCGCCATCTTCTTTTCCAGATTCTTCCAGAGGCGAAGCAGGTACGAAAGATCGCGCTTCAGGTCAGTTTTTGGCCGACCAATACCAGCGGTGCGAATGATGAAGCCAAACTCCGGCGGCGGATTCAGCTCATCGAGAATCTTGCGCATGGCGCGGCGGGCATCGTCATCATCAACCTTGCGGCTGACGCCCAGCCGTTCCATCGCAGGCATCATCACCAAGAAGCGCCCGGGGATGGAGAGATAGCTGGTGACGGTCGGGCCTTTGGTGCCCAGACCTTCTTTGATGACCTGCACCAGAATTTCCTGGCCGCGCTTGAGGCACTTCTGGATGGGTGGCCGTTCGCGGTGAGGCGTCTTGAAGCCGACGCGCTCGGTCTCTTCCTTGTGCTGTCCGGGGAAGTAGCGCGGGTGGAGGTCGGTGACGTGGAGGAAGCCGTTGCGCTCAAGGCCGAAATCGACAAAGGCGGCCTGAATGGAAGGCTCGACGTTGGTGACTTTGGCTTTGAAGATGGAGCCGACGTGCGAACCGATGCTGGTGCGTTCGTGGTAGAGCTCTTCAAGTTTGCCATTTTCGATAATGGCGATGCGGCATTCTTCGCCGGGGACGCTGTTGATCAGCATGTCTCGTTTGGTCATGGGCGACGGGAAGGAAAGGCCAAGTGCGAAATTCGAAGGGTTAAGTTTGAAGTGAAAGGCATGAGAAACACAGCGCGAGGGCGGCGGTCATGTCACTTGGCGAACTGTCTTCGATTCGACTTTTTCATTCCTTCACGAATCCTTTCGTGCTGGGGCCTTGATCGCTCCAGCCGCGAATCGTCGCAGCGAGCGGGAGGCCGATGTTTGGTTGTTAGTTCAAGGTTCAAAGTTCAAGGTTTTAAGGTTTCGCGATACAGTTCGATGTCTTTCCAACCTTGAACTTTGAATCTTGAACCTTGAACTTTTTTCTACGGTTTACAATCGTTTAGGAAGCGCCTTTCGCGCCTCTTCTTTGAGGTAATTGAGCACATCGCGGTCGGAGTCGAGGCTCATGGCTTTTCGGGCGACACGTTTGCATTGCGTCAGGCTCACCGACCGGATGAGCTGCTTGACTTCCGGGATTGCCGGTGGCGTGATCGAGAGGCTTCGCAGCCCAAGACCGACCAGCAGCATAACGAATTCCACTTCGCCAGCCATTTCGCCGCAGATCGAGACATCGATCTTGGCCCGGTTGGCGGCCCGCACAGTGTCGCGGATAAGCGTGAGCACTGCCGGGTGAGCCGCAGAGTATAAGCTGGCGATGCGTTCGTTGCCTCGGTCCACCGCCAGGGTGTATTGAATCAGGTCATTGGTGCCGATGGAAAAGAAATCGCACTCCTTGGCGAACTTGTTGGCTTCGATCGCCGCCGAGGGCACTTCCACCATGATGCCTACGGGAATGTTGCGATCAAAAGGAATCTCGTCGCGCTCCAGATCGTCGCGCACATCATCGAGAATCATCCGGGCCTGGCGCAGCTCCATGATGTTGCTGATGAGCGGGAACATGATGCGCACCGGGCCTTCAACGCTGGCGCGAAGAATCGCGCGAAGCTGCGTCATGAACAGCGGCGGATTCTGAAGACACAGACGAATCGACCGCACACCCAGAAACGGATTGCGCTCGTGATTGAAGGTGATGCCTTCGGTGGCGAGTTTGTCAGCACCCAGATCGAGCGTGCGAATGGTCAGTGGCTGCCCTTTGAGCGCGCGAATGGCCTGCACATAAGCTTGATAATGATCTTCTTCGGTGGGTTCGACAGGTCTTGAAAGATAAAGAAATTCTGTGCGGTAGAGCCCGACGCCGGCGATGCCTTTGGTGGCGGCGGCTTCGATCTCATCGGGAAATTCAATATTGCCCCAAAGGCTGATGGTCGTGCCATCGGTGGTCTGTGCGGGCAAAAGTGCCAGTTCATCGAGCGACGTTTCGAACGCCGTGATGCGCGTCAGCTCTTGCTTGTAGTTGAAAGTCTGTGCTGCATCAGGGCCGACGATGACCTGGCCGCGGCCGCCATCGATGATGATCGTTTCGCCAGAAGACACGACTGACGAAAGGCTGCCGATGCCCACGACGCAGGGAATATTCAGAGCCTTGGCGAGGATCGCGGTGTGGCTGGTGGAGCCACCCAGATCGGTGGCGATGCCTTTGATCTTCGACTTGTCGAGCGACGCCGTTTGGCTGGGCGTCAGATCGCGGGCAATGAGAATCGAATCGTGCTTGAGGTGCGTCAGTTCCTGGCGCGAATCACCCAGCAGATGCCCGATGAGCCTGCGCTCCAGATCCCAGATATCACGATCGCGATCGCGAAAGTAGGGGATGTCCATTTCGCGCAGGGCCTGGGCCTGGCGACGCATCACCGAATAAACAGCATATTCTGCGGTGACATGTTCGCTGTCGATCATGCGATCGAACTGATCGGTCAGGAACTTGTCGTTGATCATGCCCAGGTGGTAGTCGAAAATCTGCGCCATCTTCGGGCCAAAGCTTGGGCTTGCTTGCACCTGAAGTTTCTGCTTTTCGAGTTCGGTTCTGCTCAGCGCAATCGCCGTTTGCAACCGTTTATGCTGCGGCTGCACCATTGATGCAGGCACGATGCGCCTCGGGATCGGCTGATCCACAGCGTCAAGCACCACCGCCTGGCCGATGGCCACGCCGTGGGAAACCGGGATGCCTTTTTTGATGAGCATGGAAACGTGGGTGAGAAGACTATTGCTTATTACTTAATACTTATTATTTAATAGCTATTTCAGAGACGAAACCACCGAAACTAAGTGGCGATGTTCGATAACAAGCGATTGAAATAGCCGTTAAGTAATAAGCATTAAATAATAAATAATAGCCTCTCTGCCTTTTGCCTTTACAGCCCCGCCGCCTTCTTCAGCTTCGCGGCCAGATCCGTCTTCTCCCACGAGAAGCCGCCGTTAGCCGTCGGTGTGCGGCCGAAGTGGCCGTGGCGTGCGGTTTCAAAATAGATCGGCTTGAGCAGGCCCAGGTGGCTGATGATGCCGCGCGGGGTCAGCGGGAAGAACTGGCGCACCAGATCGCTGATCGTGCCCTCATCAATCGTGTTGGTGCCGTGGCAATCCACGCGAACACTCGTCGGCTCCGCCACGCCGATGGCGTAGCTCAGTTGCACTTCGCACTCATCAGCAAGACCCGCAGCCACAACATTCTTCGCAACATAGCGCGCCATGTAAGCGGCGCTGCGATCGACCTTGCTGGGGTCCTTGCCGGAGAAAGCGCCGCCGCCGTGGCGACCGCGACCGCCGTAGGTATCGACGATGATCTTGCGACCGGTCAGGCCGGTGTCGCCGTGCGGGCCGCCGATTTCAAACTGGCCGGTGGGGTTGACGTGAATCTTGGTTTTCTTGGCGTCGAAAAGTTTCGTGGGCATCACCGGTGCGATGATGTGCTTGATGACCAGATCCTTGAGCTGCTTCTGTTTCTTGGCACCGTTCCAATCCTTGGTGTGCTGCGTGGAGAGCACGACGGTGTCGATGCGCGCCGGCTTGCCGTCGACATATTCCACGGTGACCTGGCTCTTGGCATCGGGGCGAAGGCCTTTGATGATGTTCTTCTGGCGAACGATGGCCTGGCGCTCGACGAGCTTGTGGGAGAGGTCAATGGGCAGCGGCATCAGGCTCTTGGTTTCCTTGCAGGCGAAGCCGAACATCAGACCCTGATCGCCGGCGCCTTCGCGGTTGACACCCATGGCGATGTCTTCGGACTGGGCGTGCAGGGTGCGGATGACGGCACAGTTCTCGTGGTCGAACTTCGCCTTGGGATCGGTGTAGCCGATCTTCTTGATCGTTTCGCGGACGACGTTCTCCACATTGCCCAGCGCTTCGATGGCCAGGTGATTATGCACGGTCACTTCACCGGCCACGACGACCAGCCCGGTGGTGCACAGCGTCTCACAGGCAACACGAGCGCGGGGATCGACCGCCAGAAGACTGTCGAGAATCGCATCGGAAATCTGATCCGAAACTTTGTCAGGGTGTCCCATCGAAACGGATTCGCTGGTGAAAAGGTAAGAGGAACCTGCTGAAGATTTCGTGGCCATGTTGGGTCCAATGGTGGGTGCGAAGGAGGGATGAAGAGACGAAATACGGTGTGTGCACCGAGAAAGTTCGGTCAATTGTTGTATCGCAAGCCGTCAGCAGCGGCAAACCGGCCGCAAGTTGCTTCATCGCCGCAGCGTCCTCGCTGCGCGTCTGCCGACGCAACGCAATCGAAGGGGCCATTGTAGCGGGAACAACAGTTCTTGATCCATCGGTCAAATTGCGGATGTGGTTGAGATGGATTTAGTCTCTGTCGCAAAACGCGAGCAGATCGTCCGAGCCGCAAGGCGTAAGCCTGCGGAGGCGTTGGGAACACAGTGCTTCGCAAGACGCCGCTCGCTTACGCTTCACGGCTCGGATCAGTCGCCGTCGTCACGGGGACAACCGCAGGCCCCGCCGCCAGTTGGACGGGCGTTTGCGCCTGTTGATCCGCCTGCCACATCTGAATCCAATCGGTCCACGCAATCGGATGATGGCGGAACAGGATGGGCACATCGCCAGGCTTGATGACGTCAGTAGCCGATGATGCTTCGCTCGCACGCATCGCCTGTCCATTGCTCATCGCGTCCCGCTCCAGCGGATAAACGTCCGGCCGCTCCATCGCACTTGCTGGCCAAACCACAATGCCACGTTCATCAATATCATAAGGCTTCGCCTTCACATCAATGACCGCTTCAATCTGCTCTCGCACTAGATCGACCGCCGCGTGCTTGTAGAACCCGCTCATCGCTGCGCTCAGCGTGTCGCGCTGAACTTGATCGAGTCTCGTGATCCAATCGCCCGGCGAGATCGATGCCGCCAGCCAGCCGGATTGCTCTTCGAAGGTCAGCACCGTCGGCTGCGAATCATGCGAGTCATGCGAGTCATGTGAATCATGTGAATTATGTGAATCATGTGAATTGTCTGCGCCACTGCCAATTTCCACGCGCACGCTGTTACCCCCCAGATGCACATGCGCCACACGCAATTCGGTGCCGCCCCAGCTCTTGCTTTGCTCGAGCGTGGCAATCAGATCGCGTTCAACAAATCGCTTTACTGCTTCTTGCACATGATGCAGCGCGACGCGATGCTTTCGTTCTGCTTTGCCTGGCGGATTCCAGTTGCGTCTGCGTTCGAGTTTGCGCAGCTTGCCGTAGAGCTTGGGCACGGTGCCTGAGTGGAAGCCGGGCCTGAGCAGGCCGAGCATGGTTTCGCCGTGATGACCGATGACGGTTGGCTTGAGTTTGACGGGGCGATTGGCAGCATAAAGCCGCCAGTTTTCTTTGAGTTCCCATGCGAGATATCCAAAGATGCCCGGTACTAGCCAGACGACGGAGCCGACGAAGATCGTCGCTTCTTTCATGTCATTATCGAACAGCGGCGCGACCCACTCGGCGAGCATCGGAATCAATCCGATCATCACCTTGTGCGAAACGGTGACGACAGGAAAATGCTTGATCGGGTTGACCTGCGGCTCGATGAGCAGCGTGACGCAGAAGACGATGAAGTAGGAGACGAAGAACCAGATCGTGCCGAAGATAAGTTTGCTGACAAAGGCGAAGCGATTTTCGCCGGTGCGAAAGCGCAGCCATTCATCGACGTTGTAGCGCAGTTCTTCGAAAGCATCGAGCAGCCATTTGAAGACATCGACAATCCAGAGGACAGTCGCCACGATGACACGCCAGCCAAAGCGTCGCCAGGTTCGGACGACCAGTTCGCCCGCGCTCTCTTCGATGCCGCGGCCAAAGCGCGTATTAAAGAGCAGGTTCATGAGGATGAAAAAGAGCAGCGCGTAGGAAAGCGAGAAGCCCCAGTCCAGTCCCCAGGTGTGACAGACCAGCCAGACGAGGCCGCCAAAGAAGGCGGGTTTGAGGAGGTAGCGGTAGGTGGTTCTTGCCGCGCGGTTGTTGGCGATTCGCTTGACCCACGGAAGGCGGAAGATTTCGCTGGGCAGTTCGATGACGATGCCATAGAACCGGTTGAAGCACCACTTGAGGCCGTTAAAGAGCACCGCCCGAATGCGATCCGCATGAAAGAGCCAGAGCAGGATCGTGCCGGTGATGAAGATCGACAGGGGCGTGGTGAAGTGGATGCCGTGTGCAACATGCTCCACAGCTTGCGTGGTTGCATCTGCACCTTCGAGCAGCGAGGACGCTGCGGCTGCTACGGTTGGCACCGCTGCTTCTACTGCTCCTGCTCCTGCCTCTGCCACTGCTTTAGGCGCTGGCACAAACATGTGCACGATGTGCTGCGCCATTTCCAGAAGCAGGAACGCACCCAGATAGGGAATCGCCACATACTGCGTCACGAGTCTGCCCCAAGGTGTGCCAAAGGCCAGCGAGCTCATGCGCTGAGGCCAGCGCCGATAAAGCTCGCCGCGCCGGTAGACACCATCGAGCAGTTTCGACAACTGCTTGTCAATCTTGAGAAGCTCATCGCCCTTGATGAACGCTTCCCCCGTCAGATCAGGCAGCTTCAATTGATTGCGAGAGATGGCGTCGCGCAGGTCACCCATGGTGATGAAGCCGCGCTCGATGATGCGATCGAGCAGTTCTTCGATGAGCGCTTTCTTGGCGACTTTCTCAGGCGGATTGGCCGGTGCCAGTCCCGATTCATTCACCGCCTGTTCGATCTTGGGCCGCAGCGTTTCGCGTACCCGGTGTTCGACTTCGTGCAGCTTGGGCTCAAGCAGTTCAAGCAGTGCTTTGCGCGCCAACTCCGGGAACGCTGCCGTTTGCAGGCGATGCACCGCTTTGCTCAGGTGCTGATGCAGTCGCACTTCCTTGGCGGCAGGCAGTTTTCGTTTGATCGGCACCTCGCCGCGCGAGAGCACCCAGGCAACGAGGTCGAGTTTGAACAGATCTTTTTCGTGATCGATGCAGACCGCTTGCAAGTCGTACAGCAGCCGTGTGCCAGGCGTGTTCCAACCTTGTGCACTGGGATCAAGCAGGCCGGTCATCGCTTGCACGAGCGTGTCGCCATCATCAATTTCCAGCACCTTGCAAATGCGATGAGCAAGCTTTTCGATGTCTGGCCGAATCACATTGCGAGCACGGCGCGGATCATCAGGGATATAAAGAAACACCGCTCGATTTCGCGTCATGGCAGCGCGGGCGTGATTGCCCAGTGCCGCAGCTTTGTCAGCGCGGCGAATCATGCGCTCGTAATTCGCAGTCGCCTCACGTTGCTCTTCCGCACTGCGCACCTTCGGCGATTCAGGCAGCACATTTGCCGCCGTAGTTTCCGCCATCACCGGCCCAGGCGCAGCAGCCCCCGGCAGACGACAAGCCTCAAAGATCGCCGCGCCATCGATGTCTTTCGCAATGATCGCATCGACTCGCTCAAACGAATCGATGGCAGGAAAATAAACTTCCAGCGCGTGCGGCAGAAAAAAGCGCAGCTCCAGATACACCGCCACAAACTCGCTGTAAACCGCCACATGATCCGTAGGCGGCAGCAGATATCGCTCCTTCGTTAGCACCGCCCGAATCTCATCAAACGGCCCTTGCCCAATCGCATGAAGTCGGCTCACCGCATCCGCCGGCAGCAGCTTGCCTTCTTCGCGCAGCGATCGCATGTGCGCATCGACCTTGCTGTGAAAAAGCAGTCGCCAGTATTCGAGCAACATCTGCGATCTGCTGAGCGTGGTGATCTTGTCCTGGCGCGGCCGCTGGATCAGCAGCACCCGCGAAGCGAATGCGTGATCGCTCGGCAGATCAAGTTCCTCCGTATCCACAAAACTCAACAGGCTATCGCGGGCAATCACCAGCGACTTGCGATGAGGCGTCTTCTGAAACAAGCCGCCGCCGCTGCGGTGCATGCGAATCACCCGGCGAATGATGTGTGCCGGTGCAAGCACGGCAGCAGGCTCCACGCTGCGCAGAATATGCCCGAGGTCGTGCGTATTGATGGTGGCGTGCGAAGCGTGATCCATAAGCAATGGCAAGAATAGGAAACGAAACAAGGCGGGACGTGTAGCGGCGGTCCGAAGGCTCTGCGCCGGGCCGCGCTCTCTTACATAACTTCGTGGATTTTAGCCGGTCGCGCAAACGATGCTTGCAAAAGATCGCGACATGATGCAGAATACACCCATGCGGTATGGATGCCGCCTGATAGAGCCACGAACCACGGAAGGGCATTTCACGTGTCGCGACTCCGACAAAACATCAATATCGAACTGGCTGACGGTGCAAAAGAACAATTAGAGACAGTGCGCGCCCGCAACGGCATGACGCAAAAGGAGCTGGTCGCCCGGCTGATCAACTGGTTCTCACAGCAGGACCAGGTCGTCCAGCAGATCATCCTCGGCCAAATCCCTCAGCAGGTCGCCCCCGATGTCGCCAAGCTCCTGCTCGAACGCATCGCCGACGAAGCACCTACGCGCCGCGATCACGCAGCCGCAGAGATTCGCAGAGAACTGCTCAAGGCGGGCAACGGCGCGGTGTGAGTTGGTGGGGATGAAGGTAGAGAAGATGCTCAGCCGCGACTCAACGAGTCGCGGACGCCTAGGGATTGAAAGGGCGACCGAAGCACAACCGACTTCGAGTCCGCGAGTTTACGGCATTGCGAGATGTAAACGTATAAGTTGACGTCCGCGACGTGTTACGTCGCGGCTCAGTCAAGATTCATCTTTCACTTCTTCAAAAAACTACTTAGCAAGCCTATTGCTGAACCCAGCTTGTTCGAAATGATGATCCGTCGTCAGTGCATCGTGAAGGTCGTAGCGTTTCATCTCCACAAAGCTGACACAATCCGCCAGACCACTCTTTGTCGGAGCGTGCAAGGAACAGTTCTGTTCCAGCGTCGTGCAGTGCGGCATCGAGTGGGACATAGATCACATCTTTGCGGTGGCGAATGAGCTGATCGAGCCGTGCGAATGCTGGCCGTGCGACAGGCGAGGAAAAGAATGCGCCAAGTTCCAGCAGGACACACCCCGTGGTGAGAAGCGTACCTTTGAAGGAGCGGGCAAAGCGATCTGCGACTAAGTGCCAATCATCGTCTGCATCAAGCAGGGCGATGAAATAAGAAGTGTCAGCAAAGTACATCTGTCTCATCGCGGCTTGCCGTAGATGTAATGGTCATGCTTTTGCGAAGCGTCACTGGGCATTCCCTTGACAAGCCCGGATAGCTGCGACAGTTCTTCGCAAAGCGACGAATCATCCGCAGTTTTTTCCACATCGGCAAGCAGAACGACTTCAACACGAACCGCCGCACCTTCGGGCAGTGCCGTCGGTTCGGTCAATTCAATCCGACCCGCCTTGATGTGTCCGTGATAAACCATGTTTCAATAGTAGTCCCCAGAATCAACGCGAACAAGAAGATTTACTCTGCGTTTGCTAGTCGCTTCTCAAAGGCATGCTCGCGTTACTTCTTCAAAAAACTCCGCGCAATGCGCCACACATCACCCGCGCCCATCGTCACCACCAGGTCACCCGGTCGTACCATCAGATCGAGTTGATCGATGATCGCTTCGAAAGGGTACAGGTGCATCGCGGCTTTGCCGCGCTGACGCAGACGATCGACCAGATCAGCGGCCTTGACGGCATGCTGCTCGCGCTTGGAGTCGCGCACGAAGTAGATGTGAGGCACGATCACCAAATCAGCCTCGGCGAAACTCGCAGCAAACTGCTCCAGCAAAAATCGCGTGCGGCTGTGCTGATGCGGCTGAAAAACGCAGATGAGGCGGCGCGGATTGTAGTGACGGCGAAGGGCTCGCAGCGTCGTCTCCACTTCAGTCGGATGGTGGCCGTAGTCATCAACAACCGTGACATGATCAGCCCGGCGAGCGGCAAGTTCATCTGCGCTCAGTGCAGAGATCGCACCCGCGAAACCAACGACCTGCCTCACGCCCATGAGTTGCATGCGGCGATCCAGACCACGGAAAGATTCGATGGCTTTGGCGATGCCATCCCATGTGCCGCCAGCGCGGTGAGCGAGCACCGCGGCGACGGCGGCGTTGTAGCACATGTGATCGCCGGGCAAGGGCGAGAGCCACTGGGCGACCATTTCACCTTTGTGTAGAAGGCGGACTGTGTTGGCGCTCGTGGACGTGTTGTCGGCGCTGGGAGCGAAGCCGCCAGCGGCTTTTTCAACGACGACTTGCCAATCTGCTTGCGGGGCAAACCCAATCGATTCGACATCGCAGCTCAGGCCACCCGTGATCGCCAGGCGGTGAGGCATTTCGTGATTGATCAGCAGGTAGCCGCCGTCTTCCTTGGCGGGAAGCTTGCGTGCGAAGTCAGCGAAGGACTCGACGATTTCCTCGAGGTTTTTGTAGTAGTCCAGGTGATCTTCTTCGACGTTGAGGATGACGCCGAAGGTGGGGCGATGGTTGTGGAAGGAGCGGTCAAACTCACACGCTTCAGCGACGAGGTGTTCGCCTTCGCCGCAGCGGAAGCCGCCGCCGATTTGTTCGCAGTGAGCACCGACGATGAAGGATGGATCAAAGTTATTTTGAATCAGCACGTGACTGGTCATCGACGTCGTCGAGGATTTACCATGCGTACCGGCGATGGAGATGCCGATGCGTCCGAGCATCAGGTCGCCGAGCATTCGGCTGTATTTGACGACGCGCAGCTCGCGCGCTTTGGCTTCGATGACTTCCGGATGATCCGCCTTGATGGCTGCGGAGATGACGACCATCTCGCAGTCCTTGGGGATCGACTCGGCAGTCTGTTCGAGGGTCACATTGATCCCCGCGCCGCTGAGCATTTCAATGGTCGGGCCATCAGCTTGATCGGAGCCGGTGACGATCGCCCCGCGTGCCTTGGCCAGTCGAGCAAGGCCGGACATGCCCGAGCCGCCGATGCCGACGAAGTGGATGTGCAGACCGGTGAGCGGCACAGGCCTGCGAATGCGGCGCGAAGGCGCAGCAGTGCGGCGAGTTGCAGCAAGGGGTGTGGTCGTGGTGATGACCGGGCTGTTTGCGGCCGTCGTGGTTGCGGCCGTCGTGGCCGCTGTGGTAGGCGAAAGTGGTGTCATATCACACATCCTTGTGTCTGCGGTCATTCTACAGAATTTGCGCAGGCAATGAGAGAAGTCAGGTCACCTTTATTTCGACAACAACAGGCGATCAGGTGGAAAGATTGAGCAACACAAAGAAAAGTTCGAATTACAAGGTGCAAAGTACGAAGTGAAAGGCACTCGCCGCTCGCCACTTCTGTCATAGCCGCAGCGTCCTCGCTGCGCGTCTTCGCATCTATACAGAAGCCCCGCAGATGCGCGGCGCCGACCCCGCAGCTATGAAAGACTTCAGCGCCGCGTTGCCCTTTTTTTTTCGTTACCATGCCGACATGAAACATCCGATTGGAAGCTTCTGTCTCGTGCTGCATGGCCATCTCCCTTATGTCCTGCACCACGGCATCTGGCCTCATGGCGAAGATTGGCTCTACGAAGCCGCCGCCGAGACCTACCTGCCCATCCTTTCAATGGTCGATGAATGTGTATTCTTCAACGCCATCCCGCGCATCACCATGGGCCTGACGCCCGTGCTGCTCGAGCAGCTCTCCCACGAACATTTCAAAGAAGGCTTCATCACCTACCTCGTCGATCGCGTGCAGCGCGCCAGGCAGGACCGAGCCGACTTTGAAAAGATGAACGAGATGCACATGGCTTACCTGGCCACGCGCTGGGAAGAGTGGTTCCAGAAGCTCATCGAACAGTTCGAGAAAATCAAACGCAACATTCCCGCTGCCTACGCTGAGCGCGCCAAGCTGGGCTACATCGAAATTCTCACCAGCTGCGCCACGCATGGCTACATGCCGCTGCTTCTCGAAGACGCTTCCATCCGTGCCCAGATTCGTGCAGGCATCGCAACATCCGAGCGCGTCCTGGGTTTCAAACCGACGGGCATGTGGCTGCCTGAGTGCGCGTATCGACCTTCGGGCCCTTGGAGCCCGCCCGTCAACTGGGGTGGCAAGCCCAATCGCATCGGCATCGAGCATCTCGTGGCCGATGAAGGCATCACCCACTTCTTCGTCGAGAATCACCTCATCGAAGGCGGTCGTAGCGAATGGCTCAATCAGGACAACCAGTGGCACAAGGTCGGCTGGGAAGAGTCAGAAAAATATGCAGCGCGCGGCTGGCGCGATGTACACGAACCGCACGGCGTCAACAGCGACGGCTCAGGCCCGCACCGCGTTGCCGCCTTCGCTCGTGATCCGCGCATCTGCGAAAAGGTCTGGTCCGGCTCCATCGGTTACCCCGCAGCCGGTGAATATCTCGAGTTCCACAAAAAGTGGGGCGAACGCCGTGGGCTGCGCTATTGGAAGATCACCGGCAAGAACACAAACCTGGGCGACAAACATTATTACTACCCCGATGACACCAACGCCAAGGTGTTCGAGCACGCTCAGCACTTTTGCGATGAAGTGAAACACAGCCTGTGGGAATACAAAAACAAGACCGGCCGCCACGGCGTGGTCGTCGCCTGTTTCGATGCAGAGCTTTTTGGCCACTGGTGGTTTGAAGGCCCCAAGTTCCTGCGCGATGTAATGCTCACACTCAACGCTGAGCCTGATATCGATCTCTGCACGACTAAGGAATTTCTCGATCGCCATCCGGTGGATAAGGTCATCTCGATGCCCGAAGGTTCATGGGGCGAAGAGGGCGATCACCGCGTGTGGATCAACGAACAGACGCGCTGGATTTGGGAAGTGGAATATAGGGCCGAGGCTCTGTTTGGCAGGTTGACATTCCAGTTGCCCTGGCGCGATCCCAAGCAAGTGGCAGTAAGAAAAATGTTGGAAAAGGCTGGCCGTGAGCTGCTCTTGATGCAGGCCAGCGATTGGCCCTTCGTGATTTCGCGAGGCCAAGCCGTGGACTACGGCATCAAGCGCTTCGTCCTCCACGCAGGTCGTTTTGAAACCTTGGCAGCACTGGCAGAAAAGATTACGCGCGGCGAACCACTGACACCACTGGAAGAACTGGAAGTGAAGGATGCCGATCTGCACGATCCTGTGTTCCAGCACATCGATTTGAACTGGTGGAATATGTAGAGCCGCGACGTAACACGTCGCGGACGCCACCGGCATGAAGGGTTGTACTTCGCGCGACGATTCAAAGTGATCGCAGACGTCCGCGACTCGTTGAGTCGCGGCTCAGGCATACTTCACTTCTGCGGCTTACTCCCCTTCGCTACGATGCGATGCGCCCATTGCGGGCTGATCGCCTTGAATAAATCGAGAATGCGATAGAGCCTCGGTATGCACACTTCAAGGCGAGGCTTCTTCAAAAGTTTCACGATGGCCTTCGCCACTTTCTCCGGCGGGATGCCGCGTTTTTTCAGTATGGGCTCAAGCACTTCATAGCCGGGGTTGTCGAAGAATTCGGTCTGCACCAGGCCGGGATTCACGTAGCTGAAATGCACGCCTTTGCCCGCGTAGTCCATCGCCATCGTCTGCGTCAGCGACACCAGCGCGCACTTGGCCGCCGCATAAGCCGAGTGACCCCACGGCCCCATCTTTGTGGACATCGAAGCAATATTGATCAAATGCCCTTTGCCGCGGTCGAGCATCACCGGCAGCGTCGCGTGAATCATCTGCACCGCAGCGAAATAGTGCACCTGCATGATGCGGTGATGATCCTCCATCGATTGCCAGAGCATCGGTTTGCAGATACTCGCGCCCGCATTGTTGATCAGCACATCGGCGGGCCCGTGAACACTCAGCGCATTCGCAATCGTCTCTTCAATGATCGCTGCATCTTCCAAATCAAGCGGCAGCGCGACACTAAGTTGATGCTGCGAGAGCTGCGCTGCCAGCTCGCGCAGACGATCTTCTCGCCGGGCGATCAGCAGCGTGCGATAGCCCGCATGCGCCAGCGCGGTGGCGGTGGCTTTGCCGATGCCGCTGGAGGCGCCGGTGACAATCGCCAGTGGGGCGGTGCTTGATGGGGAAGAGCGTGTGTTCATGGGTGCAAGCGTAGCACGAGCCGCGCTATTGAAAAGTCGCTACGCTGCAATGCCATGGCCAACGACTCCTTGCACATCCAGACTTTCGTCCTCGGTGAATGGCAGACCAACTGCTTCGTCCTCCACAATCCAGCGGGGGAGCCGTTGCCTGGTAGTGATCTGAAACCATGCTGGATTATTGATGCGGGGTTTGAGCCGTTCAAGATGATTGATTACATCAAGCGCAACAAGCTGCTGCCTCAGGCAGTGCTCTTGACTCATGCCCATCTGGATCACATCGCGGGCCTCATCGATGTGCGCAGGTACTGGCCTGATCTGGCGATTTTTATCCACCCCGCAGAGACCGCGTTTCTCACCGATCCCATGCTCAATCTCTCCGCGTTTTTGCCTGAGCCGATGGTGATGCCCGAGGCTACGGGAACCATCGAACACGGGCAGACGCTTTCGATCGCGGGCTGCTCCTGCGTACTTCGCCACACCCCCGGCCACAGTCCCGGCGGAATCACGTTCTATTTCCCGACTCTGAAAACCGCCATCGTCGGCGATACGCTTTTTCAAAACAGTGTCGGCCGTTTTGACTTTCCCACCTCCGATGAAGCCACGCTCTTTAACAGCATTCGCCAGCAGCTTCTCACACTGCCCGATGAAACGCGCGTACTCCCGGGCCACGGCCCAGCCACCACCATCGGACACGAACGGGAAACGAATCCTTACCTGTGAACGAAATCGGTACGTTCATCAGGGCATCTTCATTCACGAGACACCCCTCGACAACCCCGACACCCCCGACACCCGTAGAGACTGACTCATGAAAAAGGCATTGGAAGCGCTGGATCGACTTCGCGCAGGCAACCATCGATTTGTCTCGGATGCGTTTGGCGTCACCGCTGTCACCAGTCAGTCGCGGCGTCAGGAAGTGGCCATGGTGCAGGAGCCTTTCGCTGTAATTCTGGGTTGCTCCGATTCGCGCGTGCCTGCGGAACTGGTCTTCGATCAAGGCCTGGGTGATCTTTTCGTCATTCGCGTGGCAGGCAACATCGTCGCGCCTTCGGGCATCGGTAGCGTCGAGTTTGCAGTGGAACTGTTCGGCACGAGATTGGTCGTCGTCATGGGTCACACCAAGTGCGGCGCGATACAGGCGACCATCGACGAATTGCAACTGGCTAGGGAAGCGCGCTCGCGCAACCTCCGCTCCATCGTCGATCGTGTGCGCCCCGCCATCGAACCGCTCATGGCCACCGATCTGCGCCATCAGCCCGAAGCGCTCATGCGCGAAGCGGGCAGAGCCAACATCAGAATGGCCACCAGTCAACTGCGGCATGGCTCAGAAATCCTCGAATATCTCATCGATCACGACAGCCTGCTGGTGGTCGGTGCGGAGTATTCACTGGAAACCGGGGTCGTGGATTTTTTTGATTTGCCGGTGTGAATTAGATGACTTAATAGACTCGAAGGTATCAAGCCGTTACTATGGAAAAATCTTCATGGGGCAGCCGGATGTACAATTCAAAAAGTGGGCTCAGGCCATCGGTACGGAACGGTCACATTGAATACAACTGAGTACTTTCGCCACATCAAGACAAGGCCCGATCGGGCTTCTATACTTGAGGAGTGGATTCTGGAAGCCGTTGAGAAGCCGATACATGAGCAGCGGCAATCTGACGGTCGAATCCGGCGATGGGCCTACATTGATTCGGAAGCAAAATTCTTGCGCGTTGTACTACTGGAAGACGGCGAGACGGTACACAATGCTTTTTTTGATCGAAACTTTAAGCCATGAACATTAAATACTTTCGAGATACCGATACTGCATTGCTTGAGTTTTCCGATCGGCCCGTCGATCAGACGCGGGAAATCAGTGAGAACGTCTATGTTGACCTCGATATCGATGGTAACTTAGTCAGCATGACCATTGAACATGCTCAGACTGCTGCCAGCTTGCCAAGTGTAAGCGTTCAAGAGTTTGAGCAAGGCGTGGCTTGAACTTCTCAGGATCACGCCGCCTTCACTGCTGCCACGATCTTCTTCGCCGCATCCGTCAGATCATCAGCCGCCTGGAGCATCGGAATGTCCTTCGCGGCATTCTTGAGAATCTCGCGCGCTGGGGTCACATTCGTGCCTTCAAGGCGCACCACGAGCGGCACCTTAAAGCCAACGAGTTTCGCAGCATTGACGATGGCCTGTGCGACGATGTCGCATTTCATGATGCCGCCGAAGATGTTGACGAGCACGCCCTTGACCGCTTTGTCGGCGAGGATGATGCGGAAGGCTTCGGTGACGGCTTCTTCGCTCGCGCCGCCGCCGACATCGAGGAAGTTGGCGGGCTCTGAGCCGTGGAGTTTGACGAGATCCATCGTCGCCATCGCCAGGCCTGCGCCGTTGACGAGGCAGCCGATTTCGCCGTCGAGTTTGATGTAGTTGAGGTTGTGTTTGGCGGCTGCGATTTCCAGTTCGTTGGTCTCCGCCGGGTCAGCCATCGCGGCGATTTCCTTCTGGCGGAACATGGCGTTGTCATCGAAATTGAATTTCGCATCGAGCGCGAGCACTTCGCCATCAGGCTTGCCTTCACTGGCAGGCGTCACGATCAGCGGATTAATCTCCGCCAGGCTGGCATCGCTCTTGATGAAAGCCGTTGTCAGTTTGGTGAAAATCGAAATCGCCTGCTTGATCTGATCGCCTTTGAAGCCGAGCTTGTAGGCGATTTTGCGAGCTTGAAATGGCTGCAGACCCAGAGCGGGATCGATGATGACGCGGATGATTTTTTCCGGGTGAGTCTTGGCGACTTCTTCGATCTCGACGCCGCCTTCGCTGGAGGCGATCAGCACCGGGGCATTGACCGCACGATCGACCGCAAGGGCGACGTAATATTCCTTGGCGATATCAACGCCCGAGGCGACCAGGAGTTTATTGACGGGTACACCTTCAGGGCCGGTCTGCGGGGTGATGAGGGGCTTAGAGAGAATCATGGCTGCGGCTGTTTTCGCATCCTCGGCTGAGCGCACCAGTTTGACGCCGCCGCCTTTACCTCGGCCGCCCGCATGAACCTGCGCCTTGACCACCGCCAGAGGAGCGTTGAGCGTCTTAAAGGCTGCTGCTGCTTCGTCAGCGTTATCGGCAACGATGGCGGGGGGGACGGGGACGCCGTATTTCTGGAGCAGTTCGCGGGCCTGGTATTCGTGGATTTTCATGTTGCAAAGCCTTCCGTGAGTGAACCTTGGACGAGTAGATTTCGGATGATAACGAGGATGCGTGGTGGAGGCCAGAATGTCTATCCGAGCCGCGTGGCGTAAGCCTGCGGAGTTTGGAGGCGCCTTGTATTCCCATAAGAGCGTGTATGAAAACCCCATATAGCCCCGGCCTTGGCCGGGGAGACCCGCCGGATTCCTTGCGTTACCCCGGCTAAAGCCGGGGCTATGTGAATCAATCCGAGGATTTCATACACGCTCTAAGCACCGCAGGCTTACGCCTTGCGGCTCGGATAAGGCATGAATTTTTCATTGCCGGTTTTGTCTACCCTTGCGTTTTTTCATTTGTGTCTACCGTTTCAAGTCGTTGTATTTATTGCGGTTAAGTCGTGTCTAGGGGTAAACGGGTAGACGTCTAGGCGTTTACCCTTAGTTTTTTGGTAATTCATGTCAGGATAAGCGTTTACGTATAGCGGTGTTAGGGGGTACGTGATAGCCACGGATGATTTTGAAAGGGTGGAGTTGGGCATGGTCAAGGCTCCGAAAGAGAGGAAGGAAGCGAGCCAGTCATAGTATAGCACATATCGAACCTTAATTCAATGGTTTTTTATTTATTGAATTGGCTGTGCGCGTGCGTGGGATTGTTTGGGGGCTCATTGAAGGCGAGTGGGTGTATGTCCATCCGAGCCGCTAGGCGTAAGCCTGCGGGGTTTGGGGATGCCTTGTGTTACCGAAGCACCGCAGGCTTACGCCTGGCGGCTCGGATGGAGTTTTTGGACAGAGTCTAGTGGATCGTTTCGTTTGATTTTGCGAGGGCTCTCGCGGAGCGGCGCAGAGCCTTTGCTCCGCGGCTAAACGATGTCGTGATTGTCGTAGCTTGCTGCGCTGATGACGCTACGCCGCAAGCGGCGGGGGGATTGCACCGATAACGATCAAGTCGTCCCCGGGTCTCCTGGAGCAGGCAATCGGTGTTTATCCTATAAAATGGCAGGCTCAGCCGTTACCGGTGTGATAAGATAGTCAAGACTTCCGGGGGAAAGGTTCTGTTTCAGGTTTGTTCTGTTTCAGGTTTGTTTGATGCATTGGGTTCCCCTTGTTTTGCAGATTCGATCGTCGATTCCGTCTGCACAGGAGTCAGGCACGTGAGAAACGCAATCCTTTCGCTTTCCGGTCTATTGCGATCTTTAGTGGTGGTGTCGGTCATTGCCGTCACTGCTTCGCCTTCGCTGGCGGGGCCGACGGAGCTTGATCGCATCATCATGGCGGAGAACGCGGGCAAGACGCTCAAGGTCGCGCCGGTGACGGATGATCTTTCCTTTCTTCGCCGGGTGTATGTCGATCTCATCGGCCGCATCCCAAACACTGACGAAATTGCTGAGTATCAAAGCTGGTCCGCCAGCGAGCGCCGCGATCGCATCGTGGACAAGCTGATCAAAGATGAACGCTTTGTCGATCGCTGGACGGTCTTCTTCGCGGACATGCTTCGCATTCGATCCGGTCAAGCCGGCGGCACGCAGTTCATGGCGTTCATTCATCAGGCGATCAAAGACGGCATGCCTTATGACGAGATGGTTCGTCGCATGATTTCCATCAACGGCAAGGCTGGCAAGACCCCCGAAGTGGGCTTCGTGCTTGGTGATGATGCAGACCCGATGGCGCTGGCCGGTGCGACGGCTCAGACGTTTCTGGGCATTCGCATTGCTTGTGCTGAGTGTCACGATCACCCGTTTGATAAGTGGAGCCGTGAGGAGTTTTATAGCTTTGCCGCGTTCTTCGGCAAGACGCAGCGCGTTGAGCAGCAGTTCAGCAAGATGATCTACACGACCGAAGGCAAGGAGAACAAGGTCATGTGGCCGCCTGCTGCTCCGGGTGTGACGGATCGCAAGCCGGTGAAGCCGCAGTTCCTTTATCAGATTGATAATCAGAACCTCAAGCCGTTCGTGGATCAGATGGTTGCCCGCCGGGCTGAAGAGGCGAAGAAGCTGGCGGGGGCATCGAAAAAAGATACTTCGGTGGATGATCTGATTGCGGGTATCGATGCGAACATCGGCGATGTGAAGAAGCCGACGAGCTTTGATGTGACCGGGCAGGCCAAGAGCGATATTCGCAAGATCGATGTGGAAGCTGATCTATATAGAAAGAGCGAACTGCGTGAGCATCTGGCGGCAACGCTGACGGATCCCTACAACCGCTATTTTTCCTGGGCGATGGCGAATCGCGTGTGGAAGGAACTGGTGGGGCGTGGGTTTGTTGAGCCGATCGATGATTTCCGCAGTGAGAATAAGCCTTCGCATCCCAAGGCGATGGATTATCTTTCCAATCAGTTCGTGGCGTCTGGCTTTGATGTGCGCTCGCTGATTCGCATGGTCATCAGCAGCGAAGCGTACCAGCGCGGCCGCTATGCGGGCCTCGATGAAGCCACTCGCATGGCAGCGGAAGAAGCGTTTGTTGCTGCTCCGATGCGCCGCATGGTTGGCGAAGCGCTCTTTGATTCCATCGTGGAAGCAGGGCATTTGTGGAAAGAAAAATATCCTGATGGTGAGCTTAAGCGCACGCTCCGCCAAATGGTGCGGGTGCGTGTGGATGAAGATGGCAAAATGCTCGCTGCTGCCCCCAAGCCTGCGGGTAAGGGCAAGGGCGATGACAAGATGGCGATGATGGCGGGTGGTGGCAACATGATGGCGATGAAGCCCATGACAGGAAGCGGTGGCGGGTATGACCTTGAGATGTCTGTCGAAGTGGACTTCACCAAGGTGCTCGCCGAGGCTGCCAAGCAGGATGAACCGCAGATTCAGATGATGGAAGTACTGTCGCCAGAGGATATCGAAGCTCGTCGAATGGTCGCACAGCGAGCCGAGCAGAAGGCGAAGTATGTCACGCGGTACGTCGATGTGACCGTCGGCTACAACCCCAAGTTCAGCTCTTCGATGCGTATGGAATCGCCCGCGCCTCGCCCGCACTTCCTGCGTGTCTTTGGTCAACCTGCCCGCGAAGCTCTGGGCGAAGTGCGCGAGATGACGCCCTCCATGCGGCAGGCCCTGATGCTCCTCAACGGCAGCCTGACGCACGAAGCCTCACGAGTCGGCCCCCTCGAACCCATGCACGATCTCATCGCAGGTAAGAAAGCGAATCTCGATAAAGCGATCGCCCTGGCCTACCGCGAGATACTGACCCGCGAAGCGAAGCCGGAGGAAATTGCGTTTGGTAAGGAAGTGATTCAAGGCGCGGAAAACAGCGTGGAAGGTATGGCTGATCTGCGCTGGGCGCTTTTGAATAGCAATGAGTTTAGGTATTTGCCGTAAGATCGGATTTAACCACGAAGGCACGAAGACACGAAGTAGGGATTGGCATCGATTCAATTCCTCGTCTCTTCTCTTCCTTCGTGACTTCGTGCCTTCGTGGTAGTCATTGATTTACATGGAGCCTCCCATATGTCCATCATCACCCCCGGTTGTCCTGGCTACTTCATGTCCCGTCGTTCCGTGCTTGGCGCGGCAGGCGGCACGATCCTTGGACTCTCTATGAAGAGCCTCGTTCACGCGGCTGCCACTGAGGCCGCTGCGAGCGCCAAGGCTGATCACGTCATCCTCTTCTGGATGGGCGGCGGCATGAGCCACATCGACACTTGGGATCCCAAGCCCGGTCGTCCCACCGGCGGTGAGTTTGATGTCATCAAGACCTCCGCTGATGGTATTCAGTTGCCCGAAATCTGGCCGCTGATCGCCAAGCAGATGCATCACATCAGCCTCGTTCGCTCCATCGCCGGGACCAACGGCGACCACGGCCGCGCCACCTATCAGGGGCAGACCAGCTACAATCAATCGTCCAACCTTCAGCACCCGGGCCTAGGCTCGGTCGTCGTTCACGAACGCGATGCGGTCAGCGATCTGCCTTCCTATATCTCTATCTCCGGCGAGGCCCCTCGCGCTGGTTACCTGGGCCAAAAGTGCGAAGCTTATTACGTCGGCCTGCCCGGCGAAAAAGACCCGTACCTCGCCTTCCCCGAAGGCATCACCAAAGTGCGCGGCGACAAACGGCTGGACATCCTCAAGCGCATGAACACCAAGTTCAACACCGCCAACGCAGACCCGCGCCTCGATGCCACGCAGACCGCTGTCGATGATGCTGTTCGCCTCATGCGCAGCCCGGCGCTGGCAGCCTTCGATCTCGAAAATGAAAAAGCTGAGACCGTTGCACGCTACGGCGACAGCGCTTTTGGTCGCGGTGCAATTCTGGCGCGTCGTCTGGTGGAGAAGGGCGTTCGCTTTGTGCAGATCAATCGCGGCGGCTTCGACACGCACACCAACAACTTCCCGGCCATGACCAATCATGCCGAGCAGATGGACCCCGCGATTTCTTCGCTCATCGCCGACTTGCATAGCAACGGCATGCTCAAGAAAACGCTGGTGATGGTCATCAGCGAGTTCGGCCGCACACCTCGCATCAATAAAGATGCCGGCCGCGATCACCATGCAGCCTGCTTCTCCTGCCTCCTCGCAGGCGGCGGGATCAAGGGTGGTTACGTGCACGGCTCCTCCGATATCGATGGCGTCAAGCCCCAGGACAATCCGGTGCGCGTGCCCCAGCTTCATGCGACCATCTGCGATGCACTGGGCATCGACTACACCAAGAAAGTCATGACGCCGCTGCAACGCCCGATGCGCCTCGTCGATGAAGGTGGCGATCCGGTGAAAGAACTGTTTGCGTAATTTCTCAAAGCCGATGCACTCTGATCCGAGCCGCAAGGCGTAAGCCTGCGGTTCCTCGGTGACACCCAGCGTTTTCAGATTCCGCAGGCTCACGCCTTGCGGCTCGGACGAAGTTTTTGGACAAAGAAGTAACCAATCCCCGCGTCGTCGTCAACGTGAAATAAGACTCACGCGGGCAACGCTGCGGGGATTGTTTCAAAGGTTCATCTTATGGACCGCCGTCCAAGGTATTTTGGTCTCACATTGGTAAGTGTTGTCGTCGCAGTGTTTCTCTGCGGATGCACCGATTCGGAATACAACGTAACCGGCGATCCAGCTTTTGGCGGTACTTTCAATAAGGGAGACCGCTTCAGGCTCAAGCAGGACATCTACCTGAATCAGTTGGGAGATTATCTGTTTGTGAGAGAAACAGAGATAGACAGCATCAGCACGATCTCTGCTGGAACTGAGTTAACCATACGCAAGGTGGTGCACAAAACGGGCATTAATTACTCAAGAGTGAAATTGCTTGCACGAATCTCGACAGGCGAACATCAGGGAAAAGACATCGATATCCATCCGATTTGTCTCAGCACGGGGCACCGGAACATCGGTGGACATCGCGTGACAGGGCCCGATCCTGCAATTCTGGAATTAGTCGAAATAAAGTAACCTGAGGTTTGAGGAACAGGACCTGAAATGGACATCATCAAGTCAATTTTTATCGTAACAGTGCTCATCGCTTCCTCCTTCGCCAGCGCTCAGCCGGGCAAGGCGAAAAGTGAACCCGCGTCCGCCGCGCCCAAAGGCTCGATCGTTGAAGATCAGGCCGCCAAGAAACTCATCGAGGCCGGCGACTCGCGCTATGAGTCTGATGAGCTTTCCAAAGCGGTCGATATCTGGCAGTCGGTGATCGAGCGGTACCCGCGCAGCAAGTACCGCTTTAGTGCCCACATGAAACTGGGCGATCACTTTCTCAGCCGTGAGCGCGCTTACGACCAGGCTCGCAAGCATTTCGAGATTGTCACCAGCGAAGAAAATCGCGACGAGGATCAGCGCGCTGAATCGACGCTCAAGATGGGCATCTGTTTCTACCAGGCTCGCAACTTCGGCAAGACGTTCTCCATCATGCGCGATGTCATCGAAAAATTTCCCGTCTCCTCGCAGGTGAATCAGGCTTACTACTACATCGGCCTCGCCCACTTTCAGCAGGGGCATTACAGCAGAGCCATCACCGCGCTGGAGCGCGTCGGCACCGCGCTGGGCCAGGATGATTCCAGTTTCGAAAAAGTCGAAGCAGGCAAACGACTGTTCGTGAAAATCGAAGATGCAGACCTGGCAGCGCTTGGCCCCAATGAAACGATCAAGGTGAAAGTTCGCACCACGCAAGGCGATGAAGAAATGATGGAATGTTTTCCTGTGGGGCGCAATGTTCGCGTTGTCATGGGTTCCATTCAGACGCAGCTTGGCAAACCCAAGCCAGGCAACGGCAAGCTCGAAGTGCGCGGCGATGACAAAGTGAAAGTCACCTACGTCGATCTGCACACCGCTGATCGCCAGTTCAATCGCCCCGTGCTGCGCGACATCACCGTCGTAGGCAACGCACAGGCTGCCATCATGGATGGTGCGTATGCGGACACGATCAATGGCGCGGTGCTGGGCAAGGAAGTGAATTTGCAGGTTGTCGATGCTGATCTCGATCTTTCTGACAAGGCCGACAAACTCGAAGCTCTTGTAGAAGTGCATCGCGAAAAGACGCCGGAGGAAATCGAGAAGGAAACCGCCGATGCGAAGATTGCGCAGGCGACAGCAGGTGCGGGTAAAGCAGTCGATGATTCGGAAGAGCCGCAGATCGAGCGTTACCGCATGATCGATCGTGTGAAGGTGACGCTCACCGAAGCGAAGATCGTGCGAGCGTCACAAGGCTCAGCGATCAGCGCAGGCGGGGCGACTTCAGTTGCTCCGCCGGTGAGCCCCGCGCCTACAACTGATGGCGCAGCTGCGCCTTCGTCGCCGACCATTCCTTCCAAGTCCACTGATGCGAACGACCTCGCTTCCGAAATCGAAAAGCAGGAAGCCAACGACACCACCATTCACTCGGGCGTTTTCCGTTCGACGGTCACTCTCGAAAATGCGGAGTCGCCCATCGCTGATGACAACAAACTCCAGGCACTGCCCAGCGATCAGATTCGTCTGGTTTATGTTGATCCCGAGAACACCACGGCGGAGCCGATCACGGTGATCGCCCGTGCCAAAACTGTCGAAGGCAATCTGGGCGGCGTCCGCGTCACACGCACCGAAATCGGCGACAAGGAACTGCGCCTTCGCACGCAGCTCAAGACCGCCAGCGCGCTGTGCAACATCGGCAACCGCTACAAAGAGTTCGGCCTCAAGGCCAAGAGCAACGACAAGTACAACGAAGCGCTGCTCGTCTGCGAAGAGATCAGCGATGAAGCCCGCAAACTGGGCGGGCGTCTGCTGGAAGAAACGTATGTGCAGCTCTGGCAGATTTATTACGAGATGGACAAGCTCGAACTCGCAGCCGCCATGTGTCAAAGGCTTGCCCGCGAGTTTCCCGACTCCGCGTTTGTCGATGATGCGCTGCTTCAGCTTGCGGCGGTCAGTCGCAAGCAGGGGCAAGTCAGTCGCGCCATCGGCATCTACGCCAGGCTCGTGGACATGAAGACCAGTCAGCTGCGCGGCGAAGGGCAATTCGGCATCGCCGAGTGCTACGAAGAAATGGCCAAAGCTGCACCGGAAGCGCAGCAGCCGGCGATGTACGATCGCGCTTTCCAGGAATATAAAAAAGTCTTCGAAGCATTCCCCGACTCTGGCCGTGTCGGCGAAGCCGTCGCCAAGATGGCCAACTTCTATTATCAGAAGCAGGACTACTCCCGCGCTATCGACATCTTCGAAACGGTGCTCAATGAACATCCCGATGCGAAGTATCTCGATGTGATTCTCTTTAACTACGGCCGGTGTCTTTACCGCATGGATCGCAAGAAGGAAGCCCGCGCACGCTTTGATCAGTTGCTGGGCGACTTCCCTGAAAGCGCTCTTGCTGCTGAGACCAAGCGCATCGTGGATGCACTGACTAAGGGTGGATTTTGATTCCGTTTAGCCGCGGAGCAAAGGTCCGCCGGCGCTCCGCGCTGGCCGTCGCAAAGCCTTTGGCCCGCAGCTAAACGGGGACATACCGAATCGACAACGCATCCACAGGGATGTTGGATCAATGATGTTTTACGACTGCAAACGACAGGTTTACGCCATGATGAAATATTTTATTACGCTTATTTTCACGCTGACTCTACTTTCTTCCTTCATCGCACCGGCACTGGCTCAGGTTGAGCTTGATGCGGTCAGCAAGAAGGCCGCGCAGCTTGAAGCCGAAGTGGGCAAGATGCTCGATACCACGCCGCGCGCTGCGGAATTGCTCATCGAGCTGACGGACCTGTACCACAAGGAAGGTCGGGTGTTTGGCCTGATCCGTGCGGGTCAGAAATTCATCACCGCGCAGCCGAACCATCCCAAGCACAAAGAGGTCATGCTCAAGCTGCTCGATGGTCTGGTGATTCTCTCGCGTAACAAAGACATCATCGCCACCAGTCGTCAGTTTATTTCTCGTTACCCCACAGACAAAGCGTGCATCGAAGTTGAAAAAACTCTGGCCCGCACACTGGAGCAGCAAAACGATCGCAAGCAGATCGCACTCGCTTACGAAGCGATTTGGAAGCGAAGCCCCGGCACTGAGCGCAGCTCTGCGGAGCAGGCGGTCAGTCAGTACATGCAGATGAATAACAACGAAGGCTTCGCCGCTGCCGCCCGGCTTGGCAAAGAGATGGTCGAGAAATTGCCCGCTGGCGAATACACCAGTCATGCTGGTTGGGAAGCGTTTCACGCTGCCCGCCGCACCGGCGACTACGCAGGCAGCAACGCCATCGGCCTGATCATGCTCAAGAAAAATCTGCCCATGGATCCCGCCCGCACAGCGGATTTCCACCGCTACATGGCTGAGAATTACGCCAACAGCGGCCAGCGCACCAACGCTGTCGAAAGCCTGAAGAAAGCCCGCGTCGCCAAGGACAGTGATGATCTTCACCGGCGTCTGATTTTGGAAATGTATCACGCCGCCGTGAAGGCTCCGGAGCTCGAGCAGGTCGTCAATGAATACATGAGCAAGTATCCCAATCGCGATGATCGCTGGGCGTCTTTGACGCTGCTGGCACATGCTTATTCGCGCGATGGCGACAAGCCTCATGCTGCCAATCTGTTTGCACAGTCGATGGTGGGCGATCCCTGGACGCACGATCCAGCCGGAACTTTCGTGAGCGTCGCCGGTGACAAGCCGGAGGATTTTGCGAAGGCGGAAAAAGTGTTGCTTGATGCGCTTGCGAAGAATCCTAGTGGCGCTGCGGCTTATCGCTATGCCCTGGCGTTTCCTGTTTATCGTGATCGGATAAAGGACCTAGGCAAGAGCCGTGCGATTTGCCGCGATCAGGTGACGCAGTCGCCAACCAATGATGATCGCTCCTGGGCAGCAGTGCATCACCTGCTCACGAATCCGGCCAGTCCTGAAGAATTTAACAGTGATGTGAAACTGCTCGCCGCGGCTGCAAGCAAGAACGCCAATCTGACCAGCTATCGCAGCTTCATCGAGCGCTGGGTGCGCGAAGTCGGCAAGAGCAAAGAGCACAAAGACAACGCCAAAATCGCCAAAGCCGCGTACGACCAGATCGCAAACGACCAGTGGTTCAAAGACTGGGAAGTGGCGACGGCTGACAAAGGCCAACTGACCGTGACTGCACGCGATCGCCTGCTCGCTGGTGAGAATTACAAAAAACTCAGCGATGAACAGGCCCGCTGGCTGCTGCGAGCGCAAGGTTATTTTCATCAGCATTACGCTGCACAGAAAAATCGTCCTGACTCGATTGGTTACTACGCCAAGCTGTGCGGTCGTCTGCCTCAGGATTACGAAGCAGCCACGTGGTGGCTCCAGGCATCAACCGACTACGGCAACGCAGATCAGGCCCGCGAAGCAGCGCTGCATCTGATGAAGCTCGCGGCAACAGTCAACGATATCGACAGCTATGCCCGCCTCGCGACTGCCGCGGACAAAGGCAAGGATGTGGACCTGCTTAAGAAATCGCTCGCATGGATTCTCGCGCAGCAGCAGAAGCTTGGCCTCGAAGGCGGCAACATGCACCACATCGGCGCGATGCTCGACAAGCATGGCCTCAAAGATGAAGCCATGAAATACTGGCGCGACAGGTACGCGCTGGCGCCTTGGGATTTGCAGAGCCGAGCCGCTGTCGGCGCAATTTCCGAGCGCATCACCGATGGCAAAGCTCGCATCGCCTTCCTCGAAGAAGCCTACAAAAACGCGACCAGCTATCACGGTGCCTACGCGACATGGATCGCGGACCTAGCGCTCAAGGCTGGTGATGTCGGTAAGTTCAGCGCCATCCTCAAAGACACACGCAAGCGTCAAGCAGAGCGCCCCTTCCAAAGCTGGGGCGTCGAAGAACAGCCGGCATGGACCTGGCTCAGTGAGATGCGCGACAAGAACAACAAGACGGCCACCGATGATCTGCGCAAGACGGTGTTCACAGCGGTGCGCGATCTGGATATCGGCCGGGTTTCAGCGGCGGCATCACTCTCGCTGCTCGAAATGGAGCCGGCAGACAGCCGCAATGAAACAGCAAGACTTCTCGCTTATGCCGCGACGACCACGCAGATGAGCAACTCGACCTACGACTGGGACATCGGCATGGGCTACGCTCAGTCGGCTATGTCTCGCAAGGATTATCCCGCAGCCGCCACGCTGCTCACCGGCATGCTCGCCAATGTCGGCGGCGTCGATGCAGCTCGTCAGAAAACCGGTCGCGACATGGTCGGCCAAAGCTTCTCCCGTCTGGGTTCCGTCGGCCTGGCCATCGATGACAAAAGTCCGATCGCGCCGCTGCTCCAAGCTGCGATGTATCTGCGCCTCGGTGATGAAAAGCTCGCCTTCGATGCTTACGACGCCAACCGAAAACTCTTCGATGAGCATCGCTTCGAACTGCCTGTCGATTTGATTCTCTTCGTCTGTGAAAGCCACATCGCAGCGGGCGGCGATGAGAATTACGAACGGGCTGAGGACATCCTTCGCTCCTGGTTTGTGAAGTTTTCTGATTCACCCAATATCGATGACAGCACCAAGGCCAAGATTCAATTGCTGCTGGGCAAAAATTATTTTGGTGCCAAGCGGTATGAAGTGGCCCGCGCTGAATTCACCTCGATCATGAATCGTTTTGCGAAGACGCCTGAAGCTTTGGAAGCGGAGTTTGGCATCGGCGAAACGTTCATGGCGCAGAAGCTCTTTGACGAAGCGGAGAAAATTTTTGAGAAGCTGGGCAACAGCCGTGAGAGGGATGTGGTGGTTCGCGCCGAATTTCTGCGTGGTCTGCTCGCGCATCGCAGAGGCGATCGTGATGCAGCGCGCGATATTTTCCGCAGTGTGCTCGAGCGCGTGCCCAACATCAGTCTCGCCAATCAGACGCTCTTTAATCTTTCGGAAGTTTATGGTGATGAGCAGCGGTACATCGAGCAGCTTGAATTGCTTAATACCGTGGGTCGTCTTGGCCGTGCGAGTAAGCGTTGGCACACGCCAGGCTCGACGCTTTCGATTGTGGTACAGGACAGCGATCTGGGGATCAGCCGTGGGCACACGCGCATTCCCGTGCTGGTGACCACACTGCCCGGCGGCGATCAGGAAACGATTTATCTGACATCGGGCGGCGCAGGCAAAGGGCTTTTTCGCGCTGACCTGCCCACGCAACTTGGCGTCGTCACCAAGGGTGACAAGGTGCTGCAACTGACCGGGCGCGATGTGATCAAGTGCGATTATCCCGAGCAGTTCAAGGCGGAGTTCAAGAACATTCCGCTGGCTGATGCGGAGATTCGCATTGCTGCCGATGGCAAGTTTGAAGCGTCATCGAGCAAGATCATTGATGAAGAGCAGGAAACTTTCAGCCAGAAGCTGGCCCGCGAAGAGAAGGAAGATGAAGCGGAGGATGAGCGCATTTCGCAGCGCCGCCCCAAGAATCAGGTCAAGCCAGGCAACGTGGTTTATCTGCGCGTGCAGGATTTTGATCGCGACCTTTCAGATCAGGCTGATGATGTGCTTGTGAAACTCGTCGCCACCAGCGGCGATCAGGTGCAGGTGAGTTTGAAAGAGACCGGCCCGCACACAGGCCTCTTCGAAGGCACCGCGCTCACCGGCGAACTTCCTGCGGGTGCTCTGGCCAGTGACAGCGCGATCGATCGCAACCCGCTGATGGCGATTGATCTGGACAAGGCCACGAGTTGGCAGAGCGAGCCTGATGGGCAGACGCCCAAGTGGCTCAGTGTGGATATGAAGGATCTCAAGCGCGTCTCACAGGTGACCATCAGCACACCTGATGCGAACAAGCAGGCCCCGGTGCGCGGCGAGCTGCAAGGCAGCCACGATGGTCGCTTCTGGTTTCGCCTCGCAAGCAATCCGCCCGTTGAAGCGGCGATGCCTGTGAAGTATGAAAGCGGCGCGATGACGATGCGCCTCTATACGCTCAAGCAGGAACTCAAGTCCTGGAAAGAGATCGTCGCCTTCGTCGCCAAGCAGGCGGATGAAGAAAAAGCGGCTGAGACTCTCGCTTGGACTCGCAGCGAAGATGAAGATGAAAAGCGCAAAGCAAACTACGCGATTCTCTGGCATGGCAAGTTTGTTCAGCCTAAGGATGGTGCGGTGCGATTCACGCTGACAGGTTCGACCACAGCGCTTGTCGTCAACGGCGTACTCGAGCTTGATGTCGATGCCAAGCCCAGCAGGTTTGCGGATGTCTGGCTGCCTCGCGGCATCCACGACATCACCGCCTTCGCCACAGCTGCGCCTAATGTCAACGCTGTGAGCATGACCCGCGCCCGTGAAAGTCTCACCTCGCAGCAGGTCACCGTCAGTCCGTTCCGCAAGACTGATTTCGATCTTGCAACGCCCGAAGCCAAGCTCATCGCCAGCAAGCCTAAAGCGGAGGCGCAAGCGATTAAGAGCGAGGTTGTCGTAGAAGCTGATGGCACATGGAAAGCGCAGTTTGAGGCTCACGAAGTGCGCTATGTCCGCTTCCTGATTCACGAATACAAGGGCGAAGCGGTCGCGATCAACCACGTGGAAATCCGCGATGATTCTTCGGAGAAACCGCATATTCCTACCGCTGCTGATGTGCTCGCCTTAGCCAGCAACGACACGCTGGAAATCGCTGCCGGTGACAGGGTCACAGCCAGCTACACCGATGATTTCACTTTCAGCGTGACCAGCGCCAGCGATGATGCGGTGCGCAATCGCGTGCTCACTGCGACGCTCGATGCGACCTACTTCAATGCGAAGATCACACCCATCGCCTACGACTTTGATCGCGCCAGTGGCGGCGGCGTCACCACCGTTCGCAAGGAACTGATCCGTATCGATCCCGGCGAGCGCATCATCATCGAAGTCACCGATTACGACATGGATCAGACTGCGGAGCGCGACACCGTGAAGGTGCAAGTGGTACTCAACGATGGCGCGCCCATCGAACTTGTCGCCACCGAAACGCAGGAGCACTCGGGCATCTTCACGAAGGAACTCGACACCGCTGCTGCCGCGGATAAGGACAAACTGGTGGTGAAGGCGGGCGATCGCATTTACCTTCGCTACCTCGATGCACAGAACACATTCCCCGGCCACTCGGTCCGCCGCGAGACTGTTGTGTATGTCAATCAGCCCACGCCCGGCATGGTGCGCATCATCGAGACGCGCGCGATGGCAGGCAAGGAGCCGGGATCAAAGCCTACGTTCGTTTATCTGCCGCCGTCAGCCAATCCTGAGAACGGCAAGGTGGCGAATGTGGCGTTTGAAGTGCCGTTGACAGTGGAGGTGATCGATCAGGATCGCGCCAAGGATTCGCGCAGCAGCATCGTGGTGGAAATGACAACCACCGATGGCGCGAAGGTGAAAGTAAAGTGCATCATCTCCACGCAGTTTGCTGCTGAGAACGCAGCATTTGTCAGCGATGATGGCCGAAGCTGGGCGCTGGAAGAAGGGCGGTTTGTCGGGCAGGTCACGCTGCAATTAGGCGGCAAGAGCAGTCCCGATCTGGTGCCGCTCACGCTTGATATGCCGCGCGGCCTCATCGGCGGCCCTGTGCTTGTGGAAGAAGTCGAAGAAGGCAAGACGCCTCCCGCGCCGCCCGTCGGCGTGACGAAAGTACTCAACCTCACCGGCAAGGATCGCATCACCGCCAGCTATCTCGATGATCGTCGCCCTGACAATCAGCCGGTGCCGCTGACTGCGCAAGGTCGCCTCATTTCCAACGGCACGCTTGCAGTGACTGATCGCGATTACGACAAACCGATCGAAGGGCTGCACGTGGGTGAGAAGCTCTTCATCCGTGTGGTCGATGCGGATGTCGATGTCTCCGATGATCGCGACAAGGTCAAGGTCGCCATCATGACCGATCGCGGCGAAAGCGAAGTCGTCGAACTCGAAGAAACCCTGGCGCACTCAGGCGTCTTCACCGGTTCGTTCCACCTCAAGGCCAACGAAAAACCTGTCGCCAATAATCTGCTGCCCGCCACCGCAGAACTCGATGCTTTCTTCGGCGACACTCTCAGCGTCAAGTATGTCGATCAGGCTGCGAGCACTTCCTCAGGCACGCTCGAACTGGCGATCAATATTCCCATCGTCGTCGGTACCGATGGCCTGGTGAAAGCGTTCAGCAAAGTGTTCGGCGATGAGACGCTCGCTGTCGAAACGCGATTCACCATTGCGGAGAGTTTCTTCGAGCTTTTCAAGAGCCATCGCAAACTCGGCCGCGATGAGGAAATGAAAACCGATCTCGAATCAGGCAAGCGCGTGCTTCGTGAAGTGGTCGAAGATTATCCCGATCCCAAGTATGTCCCGCGCATTCAGTATCTCTACGGCCAGTTCGCCCAGGAACTTCAGCAGTGGGATGAAGCGATCCAGGCCTACGGCACGATCGTCAAGCAATATCCCGAACACGCGCTTGCTCCCGATGCGCAGTACAAACTCGCGCAAAGTTATGAAGAGGCCAATCGCTTCGATGAAGCACTTGAGGCTTATGTCACACTCGCTGCGACTTATCCCAAGAGTCCGCTCATTGCCAGCGTGATGATTCGCATCAATGAGTATTTCTGGAACAAACAGGATTTCATCATTGCCGCATCAGTGGGCCAGAAATTCCTGGAAAGATTTGAAGGTCATCAGCATGCAGCGAAGATGGCGTTCCGCGTAGGGCAGTGCTACTACAAAGCGGAGCAGTACAAGAAAGCTGCGGATGCGTTCGATGATTTCGTGAAGAATTTCCCCGATGATGAACTGACGCCGCTGGGCCTTTTCTGGTCGGGTGAAAGTTTCCGCACAGCGAACAATGTGCCGTTGGCTTTCCGTCGCTACAACCGTTGCCGCTGGGATTTCCCTGAGAGCGAGGCGGCAAAGTATGCTCGTGGGCGCTTGGCGCTGCCGGAGATGCTGGCTCAGTTTGAACGCGAAGCAGATCTGGACAATGACAAGTAAGCGAACGTTCTCGCAGCGATCGCAACTTTGAAAATGGTTTTCACAAGAGGAATTTCATGCACCTGACTTTGGCACAAGCGGACACCAAGCCCGGCGAGACTTTGAAGGATGCCGCGGCAAAGGGCACAGCAGAAACGAAAGTGAAGGACGCCAAGGCCAAGGCCGACGCGAAAGACAGTGCCGCACAGGAAAAAACCGACGCGACCAAGTCACCCGCCGATGGCGAACAGACCCAAGCCACCACGCAGAGCAAAGGCGATGCATGGTATGAGCAGGGTGCGGTGGGCATGATGTACAAGGGCGGCTTCTTCATGTGGCCGATTCTTTTTCTGGGTGTGCTCGCAGCCGGCGTTATCATCGAGCGCACGCGCAGTCTTCGCATGCTGGGCACCGATTCGGAATCGCTTCGCCGCAAGGTGCAGGAACATCTCGCAGAAGATCGCGCTGAAGAAGCACTGGAAATGGTCAACCGCGAGCAAGGCCCGGTGCCTGCGATCCTGGGCTCAGGCCTTCGCAAATATGTCCTGCTTCGCAGGCTTAATTACGACGCCGGCTCCATTCAGGAACAAGTCGTCAAAACGATGGAAGACTATGGCGTTCACATCGTCGCTGCTCTCGAACGTCACCTCCCAATTCTTGCCACCATTGCCAGTGTCGCCCCGATGATCGGCTTCCTCGGAACAGTGCAGGGCATGATCATTTCCTTCGACGAAATCGAAGCGGGCATCGGCAAAGAGAACATCGTCAAACTCGCAGCAGGCGGTATCAAGGTCGCGCTGCTCACCACATGCTTTGGCCTGATCGTCGGCATCCCCGCCCTCATGGCCTACAACTATTTCACCGGCATCATCAACCGCTTCGTCCTCGATGTCGAAGAATCCGCCTCCGAACTCATCGAAACCGTCACGCTCCAAAGCGCCATCGAAACGACTGAAAAATAAGTTCAAGGTTCAAGGTTCAAAGTTCAAGGATATGAGTTTGGCGAGTCCTTGTTGCATCACATGACGTGACTTAATCGATCACACCTGAACTAGAACCAACCTTCCGAAATCCTTGAACTTTGAACTTTGAACCTTGAACTGATTTAAAAATGAACCTTCGCCGTCGCTCCAAGTTGCTCGTTGAACCACCCGCTGTTGCGACGGGCGATATTGCATTCAATCTGATCGTCTTCTTTCTGGTGTGCGTTTCGGTGTCACCTGACACGGGGCGCAAGCAGGACATACCCAAAGCTGAGCCTAAGAAGGAAGAGAAGGATCAGACCAAACCGACGGAAGTAAGCATCGGCCGAGGTGCAGTGCTCATCAACGGCAATGCAGTGACCGTCGATGACTTTGAAGCCAAGCTCACCTCCGCACTCAGGACTAAGGACGCCAGCGCCAGTGAGATTCGCAGCATGTCGGATGCAAATCGCATCGTGGTGGTCAGCACGAAGGATGACAAGAACACGCCGTACAAACTTTGGATCAAAGTCACCGCGACCATCGAGCGCGTGGGCGGCATCGTCACGCTGCAACTGGAAGAAGAACGCACTGTCGAGACGGATTAGCCGCTCGCGGCTTCGCTCCGATGAATTGGAACACGAACTGAAATAGCTGAAATGAAATGTGTACGCAAAACAGTCAAGGCCGATGTGCCCAGTGTCGCGATGGGCGACATTGCTTTTCTGCTGCTGATTTTTTTCGTGATCCTCGCCCGCGCTGAAGATGACAGCCATCTGAAATGGCAACCGGCCAACATTCCCAAGGTCGAGAATCTGGGCAACTCCGAAGTCAGCGTGCTGATCAATGATGATCACAAGGTCTTTCTCAACGGCGCTCAGATCGGCATCGATCAGCTTTCCGCTCTGATCTCCAAACGGCTGGAAAACAAGGGAACTGGCGCACGCAAGGTGCGACTCAAAGCCCACGACACCGCCCCGGCGAGCATCTTCGAGCCGGTGATCGAAGCGATCAGTGCCGCAGGCGGCGAACTGGAACACGTACTCGAAGAAACGTTGGAGCAGAAGTAGCAGTAGGGTGGGCATGGCCCACCTGATGAATCGATTTGCAATGGTGGGCAGTGCCCACCCTACGAGGAGCAAACGCATGGCTGGTAACCAAAGTAATGATCATGGCTCATCCGACTCGCCGGGCATCGTCGGCAAGATGAGTCGCCTGCGTGCCCATAGCGGCGCGACGGCTGCGGAGCTGCGCGAATTTGTGAAGCAACTGCGTGGCAAAGCGCCGCAGGAAGTGATCGGCGTCATCGCCCAGAGCGATCTCATTCGCGCCACCGCCATGGCTGCGGTAGGCACCGTCGTGTTGATGATCGTCTTCACCGTGCTGCCGATGCTCTTCAAAGGATCCAAGGGCGCGACAGAGCCAGCAGCACCCGCAGCAGCAGCAGCGAGTGATGGCAACAAGGCGACGACGCCGGTGGTGAAAAACGATGACAGCAAGACGACTGTGACGCCGTCGGTGGCGAAGACCAAAGAACAGGAAGCCGCCGACAAACTGGGCATCGGCGAAACGAAGACGCTCGATCCGAAGAAGAGTCCGCTCGACAGCGTGGGTGATGATCTATTTAAGGATGTCAAGTGATCTTCTAGTTAGTGCTCAGGCAAACAGTATTTCTACATGCGTGACAGTTCATCGCAACCTGATGCAAAAGCAAGCTGGCGTCGCCAGGCGCTCTCTCTGCTGCGCGAGCCAAAGAACGCAGCGCTCTTTGTGGTCGTGATCATTTGGCTATTCGTTCTTCTCGAATGGCTATGGGCACACAGCGACATGGATGCGCTGCGCTGGATCACGTTCTGCGCAGGCGCTATCGGTGCGATCGCCGCTTGCGCCATCGCATGGCCTTACGGTCGCATGACACGTGCGATCGTGTGCAGCATCGCGGTCCTCTTCATCTGGCCGCTGCCCGTATTCATCTGCGATTATTTTGGATGGTCATCACTCGCGCAAACCTGCGCGAGCGTCAGCATGGCCATCGTCTTTCTCATCGGTCTTGCCTGGGCCGTCTGGGGCGTCGAGCGCGGCTCTCGCCATTACCTGAATCTCAAACGTGATGCAGCCTCTTATTCCCCTCCCTCCCAGGGAGGGGTGGGGGGAGGGTTGGATCCAGCCTCTTCATCAACTGCACACTTCCAAGCCGACGCGACCCCGCCACCTCTCCCGCCATCCTCACGCAGCAATCCAAACGAGCCCGACCTCGCGCTCGATCTCTCTTCCGATGCAGCCGTGCTCGCCGCGCCTGTTCAGGAAATCTGGAATCCCATCGATCTCGAAGCTTGGTACTACGGCCGCAAATCGCCCAAGCTCAATCAATCCCTGCTCACCATCTTCGGCTACACCCTCGCTTTTTTCCTCCTCGTTTTTCTCTTCAATCGTCTGGGCGGCTGCCAGGAGATTTACGAAATGCCCGCAGGCGGCGGCGAAGAAAAACCCAAGGTGCAGGTGGTGAAGATTCAAAAAGTGATCCGTCGCAAGTTCGTGATCAATCCGTTCAGTGCCGTCATTTTCAATCCGCCTCCGATTGAAGAGGTGAAGCTCAATCTTCAGGAACTGACCAAGCACGAATATCAGATCGGCCAGGGCAAAGGCACCGGTGCTGGTTTCAGCGGCGGCACCAATCGCGGCAAAGTACGTTTCATTCGCCTCGAATATCGCGGCGGCGACTGGGATCAGGATTTCGGTGTCGGCGCTGATCTGAACATGCTGCTCCGCTACGGCATCGAGACCGGGCATCAGGTCAACGACAAAACCGAGTCGCGCACGATTGAAGAACTCGGTCGCTTCGCGCTGGGCAAGAGTCCGCCGATGGTCTATATGACCGGCCAGCAATCCATTCAACTATCCAAGCGCGAGATTGACACGCTGCGCGAATTCCTGATCGACAAGCACGGGATGATCTTCGCTGACAACGGCGGCAGCTCGCAGTGGCACGGGCAGTTTTTCGCGATGATGGACAAGGTGCTCGAAGGCACGGGCGTTTATCCGGTGAAGGTGCCACTTGATGATGTGATTCATCGCATTCCGTTCACGCTGCCGTTTGTGCCTTATGTCGCACCGCACGGCGGCAAGGATGCGTGGGGCTGGTACAAGGATGGCCGATGGATCGCCTACTATCATCCAGGCGATATTGGTGATGCATGGGCGGATGGACACGCGGGTGTTCGCCGTGAGATTTATGAAGCTTGCTATCAACTGGGCGTGAACGTGATTTTCTACGCTCATGCGGAGTACAACAAATGGCTCGACACACGCGAGAAGAAAGAATAAATTCACCGGCGATGCAAGCTCGAATTCCCCTGCCTCTTAGGGAGGGGTTAGGGGAGGGTCGGTCCATGAATCAGCGGCTTGATGTGTGTTTGCAGTTGGCTGGCGGTACGACATCTTCTGAGCATCAGACCGGCAGTGATCTACGACTGCCGACCCTCCCCCAGCCCCTCCCTAAGAGGGAGGGGAGTAAGATCGCATTGCTTCTGATCCTATTGCAATTTGCAATGGTCATTGGCCATTTTTCAATCTCTCCCGCTTCCGCTGCGCGCAATGAAAAGTTCGACGAAATGTCGCTCGACCGCTGGGCCAAGTTGCGTGAAGTGGAACGGCATCAACTCAACATCGCGGATAAATACTACGGCAAAGGCGAATGGAAAATCGCCATCGCTGAGTATGAAAAATATCTCAAACTCTACGAAGCCAGCGAAGGCGCTTCGTATGCGCAGATGCGCTGGTCGATCTGTCAGGTGCAACTTCGCAAGCTCAATACCGCGATCAAAGATGGCTTTCAATCGGTGATCGACTACTGGCCTGAGTCGCCTGATGCGACCAAGAGTGCTTACCTCATCGCTTCGACCTACCGCGATATGGGCCAGGTCGTGAACGCCAAAAAAGCCTACGGCCACGTCATCGAACAGTACCCCGATGATGTCGTCACGGTGCGCGCCAAGCTGGACCTCATCGAGTTGGCTAAGAAAGAGGATGATGACAAGCGCGTGCTCCTGCTGCTCAATGATCTGACGTTTGGCACCAAGCGAACGGAGGACAACAGCAGCTACTGCGTTCACGCTTCGCGCGATCTGGCGCTGCGGCACTTTTATGCGGGTGTTTATGACGAAGCGGTGAAGGCGCTGGAAACGAGCTACAAGGATAGTTCGCTCTCGCGACATATCTATGAGATTTCAGCCGGGCCCATCAGCACGCTCACCGTCGATGAAAAGCGTAAGGAAATCGGGGCGAAACTCGCTGATCGCGTCATTGCGCTGATCAACGAAATCACGCCTACGGCGCTGACTGATGATGCCGCCAAGAGTCGTGCGAAGACTTATGCCTACTGGATTGCCGACACGCACAGCCGCGCGCGAAGACCTGCGGAAGTGATCAAGGTTTATCAGCAGATGGAGAAGACGTTTGGCGTGGATGATGGCCTGCTCGACAACTTCGCGCAGTGGTATCGCGGCCAGAACAAGCGCGATGAAGCGCGCAAGGTCTATGCGCGATTCGAGAATCAGATTCAAGGCCAGTCGCGCATTGCTTACATGTGGCGCGAGGAGTCGAAGTGGGATCAGGCGATTGCTATTTACGAAGCGCTCGAAGCGCAGGACAAAGAGCGCTCCACCGAATGGCGCTGGCAGATTGCTGAGTGCTACGACGCAGGCGGCAAGCTGCGCGAAGCGATCGGCAGCTACCAGCTCGCTGAGCGTTATCCCGCATCACTGGAGCGCATGGCGTGGTGCTATCGCAGGCTCAAGGAATATCCCAAGGCCTTGGATCTTTACGGTCAGATCATCACGGCTTATCCCGATAGCGGCTCCGGTGCCCGCTACAGCATCGGCGAAACTTTTGAAGCGATGGGTAAGGATGAAAATGCAATCCGTGCGTTTCAGCAGGTCTGCCGTGATTATCCAACGAGCGGCCAGGCCAGCCGCGCTCATGCACATCTTCAGAACAAATATAAGATCAACGTGACACTGGGCGGTGCGAAAGAAGATTGAATGCTTAGCGCCGTCCCAAAGGGACGGGAGGAAATATGCCGTTTCGATTTCATTGTGAACACTGCGATGTGCGCATCAAGGTGCCTGATGGCTCTGCGGGCAAGAAGGTCAAGTGCCCCGGCTGCGGTCAGGCGCAGCGGATTCCTGTTGCCGCCGCGCCGCCCACTGCGGCTGCGGTGGTGCCGCCCAAGGCGCGCGCTATGGCCGTGAGCGATGCAGCGGTGAGCGATGCAGCCGTGAGCGATGAAACGAGCAGTGAGCAGGCAGTGACGAAGGAGAAGTCAGAACCCAAAGCGGCCAAGGATTGGAGCGAGATTTCCAAGAAGAAACGGACCAGCATCAAGCGGGCGGATGAGGCGTCGAAGCTTGCAACAGAACCCGCGCCATTGCCGAAGGAGAAATTGAAAGAGATCGAAATCGAAGAAGTGCCGGTGGTACTGCCGCCGGTGATTGAGGATGAAGCTGCGGATGATGATGAGATCGGCGTGGATGACATGCCTGCCCCCGCGGTCAACTCGGGCCAGAGTAATGATGCATTGCTCGCGTTTCTTGCAGAGACCCAAGGCACGGGTGCGTCCTCTGATGAAACAGCTTTGTCGAATGAGATTGCAGATCAAACGGTTGATGAAAATGCGACTGGCAATGATGGATCGAATGAGCAGCTAGCCGTTGAAAAGCATCCCGCTGAAAAGCAGGCCGCACAAGAAGAAGAGGTCGCACCATCAGTGCAGGCCAGTCGGCCGGTGGCGGATGAAGTGGAGAACGCGACCGACCAACTGACGGAGGCTCAGTCAACGGAGCCAACTGCTGAGCAGGAACTCCCATCGATAATGGCGAAGGAGCCGGTCAGCGAAGAAGCTGTTCCACAAGCGACTGAGCAGGAAGCGAAAGGTCAGAAGGCGAAAGATCAGAAGGTGAAAGAGCAGGGCGAAAATTCGCAAGAAGAATTGCAGGATGAATCGGAAGATGAATCAGAAGACGAATCAGAAGACGAATCGGGAGAAGATTACGAAGGCCCGGCCGGCGAGGTGCGTGAACTGTTCGATGACTTTGTAAAGCGCGAGAAAGCGCAGCGACTGGCGGAGGAGGCAGAGGCGCCGCGATCACTTGCGAAGCAGGATCAGCCGATGTCGGTCTCAGCTTCGACGACGACAGGCGCGGCATCCAACATTGAAAAATCGCCAGCTCGTGAGTCGCCGATCGGCGAACCAGTGGTGAAAGTCAAAGTGCCTCCGCGCATTGTTCGCCAGGCAGAGACTCGCTCGATTCCCGATCAGGCCGTGGCCGCATCACCGGAGGCATCATCGGTTTCTTCGTCGGCTTCACGTGTTGCGTCAGAGCCAAGCGCCCATCGTGCTTCGCCGCAAGCGATTCCGTTGTCTTCAAGTAAGAGCGCGGCTGTTGATGTTGCGCCGTCTGAAGAAGATCAAGTCGAGCATGATGAGCAATCGGCTCAAGCGCCACAGGTGAGCCGTGCTGCACTAGCCTCGGCGACGTCTGATTCGTTGTCTTCACTGCCGCTGGCCAAGCCTCGCCGTATTGCACCGCCGCCTGGTTTTGCGACGCTGCTGGCGCTCTGCTGGCTGCTGCGCATTCTGGCTTGTGTGTCGATTGTGAGTCTGGTGAAGCTCGCGCTCTTGTGGATCGACGCGGGCGCGAAGGTGCTCGATGTGATCATCGTTGCACCGCTAGGCATCGGCGTGGTGATTGCTCTCTGGGCACTGGGCGAGATGGCCAGGGTCGTTCGCATCACCGCGAGAAACGGCAGCCGATGATCGGGTGCGTGTTTATTCTTCGTTCGCCTAGGCGGTGATCTTCGTTCGCCAAGGCGAACGGCTAAATAGATATTTTTCATGTCTCTTCTCGATCGCTCCATGGCGCTGATTGTTTCGCATGGTCCTTATCTCTGGGCCTTGTGGCTGGTCGCCGCTTTTCTGGTGGGGCGGTGGGGCGGCATTGTCGGTGTCGTCGTCGGCCGTACTGTCACCGCAGCGATGGTGGTGCTTCTGGATTTTCAGATTCTCTATCAGCAGATTCAGCAAGGCAGCGCCGCTGTGGAGCGCGGGATTGACTGGGCATTTGTCTGGCACACGGCGATGCATGTCATCCTGATCAACACGCTCCTCTTGCCGCTCAACGTTCTGGGCTGGTGGATGTGGAAGCGAAATCACAAAGCAGTCGTCAGCACGGAAGGGCTTTATGAACGAATCGGAAACGACCACCGAGACACCGAGACACCGAGACACCGAGACACCGAGACACCGAGACACCGAGACACCGAGGAAGGCAAAAATTAAAAGCAAAATGAGAGACACATGAAGCGATCGCATGTTTGCTGTGCTGTCGCTGAACTTTGGTTTGTCTTTCTCAGTGTTCTCGGTGTCTCGGTGGCCAATCCTGTCTTGACCTTCAACGAAGCCAGATTGGTAGGGCGTTCTCGAACGCGCTGGGTGATCCAACTTGGTGCGTCAGCGCCGAGCCTCGACGCACCCTACGAGAGATTGCTCGCGTTCACCTTTCTTGACGCAACAGTGCTATCATTGGTAAGTTGTCAATCCCCGCCGCTGTTTGGAGGAGAGCAAGAGCACGCTGTCGCGAACACTTGGGGGATACGGGTGTTTCTCGCGATGCCAGGCGTGTGAATCGGAAAAACAGGTGGGGTAAATTCAGGCGGGGCAGGGGCCGTTCCGGGACGGTTCCGGGGCTGTTCTGGGAATTCCGGGAGGAGCGTGCTGGGCGAAATGTTTCACGCAACGCCGGTTTTATCGCGAGGTTCGGATGGCATTGACGCGCCGCAAATTGGGTGAGATTCTCCAGAAATGGGGACTGGTCAGCGAACAGCAATTGAGCGAAGCGCTCAAGATCGCCCAGGGTCAGCGCAAGCGCGTGGGCGAAACACTCGTCGAACTGGGCCACGTCAGCGAGACGGACATCGCCAAGGCGCTGGGCCAGCAGTTCAATATGGAATACATCGACCTCGATCGCCCCGATGCGATCAGCAAGGAGAATCTGAATCTCCTGCCCGCCGAGGTCATCAAGAAATATCTCGTGCTCCCCATTTCGCAGATCAACGGCACGCTCAAGGTGCTGATTCACGATCCGATGGATCTGGATGTGCTCGACGATCTGACGTTTCGCATGAACTGCAAGATCGAGACAGCTCTGGGCGCCAAGGGAAAGATCAAGGAATACATCGATCAGTACATGGGCGGCACGCGCGCAGCCATCGACCAGGTCACCAAAGACTTGTCGGTCGATAAAGGCTCCTCGATGGACATCAAAGGCTTGTCCATCGACACGAGCATGTCCGTCGATACCGATGGCGGAAACAAAGCTGCCCAAGAAGCGCAACAGGCTCCGATCATCAAACTCGTGAATCACATCATCGCTGAGGCGGTGATTGCTGGTTGCAGTGATATTCATATTGAACCGTTCGCTGACCGGGTGCGACTGCGCTACCGAATCGACGGCGTTTGCGTGGAAAAGGAGCGCATTCCCAAAGCCACGCAAAGCGCGGTCATCGCCCGTATAAAGATCATGTCGGGCATGAAGATTCAGGAAAAACGTATTCCTCAGGACGGTCGTATCAAGCTGATCGTCAACGGCGAAACCGTCGATTTCCGCGTCAGTGCCTGCCCGGCTTACCACGGCGAGTCCATCGTTCTTCGTATTCTTCGCCCCGAATCAGCCCGCATCGGTCTGGCCAATCTCGGTATGCGTCCCGATACGCTTCAGACCTTTGAAACCATCATTAAACGCCCCAACGGCATCTTCCTCGTCACTGGGCCCACCGGTTCGGGCAAGACCACCACGCTCTATACCGCGCTGGATGTGCTCAATCGGCCTGACCGAAAAATCATCACGGCAGAAGACCCGGTCGAATACAACTTCAAAGGCATCAATCAGTGCCAGGTGAACGATTCCATCGGCTTGACCTTCCCGAAGATTCTCCGCGCCATGCTGCGTCAGGCACCCAATATCGTGCTCGTCGGTGAAATTCGCGATAAGGAAGTCGGTGAGGTTGCGATTCAAGCGGCGCTCACGGGTCACCTCGTGTTTTCCACGCTGCATACCAATGATTCGCCTTCGGCACTGACGCGTTTGATTGACATGGGTATCAAGCCGTTCCTCGTGGCCAGTTCGATTCAGGCGGTGCTGGGGCAGCGTCTGGTGCGAATTCTGTGTCCCAAGTGCAAGGAACCCGAAGATGCACCAGATCCCAAGCTGATGAAGATTCTGGGCATGACCAAGCGCGATATTGAGGGCAAGACGCTGATGCGTGATGTCGGTTGCCAGGCGTGCGGAAACAAGGGGTTTCGCGGCCGCCGTGGTATTTATGAACTGATGGTGATGAACGCTGAAATTCGCGATCTGGCGTTCAAACGGGCGCCGGTCAATCTCATTCGCACGGCTGCCATCGGCTCGGGCATGCGCAACCTGCTGGGCGACGGTAAGCTCAAAATCCTCGATGGATTCACCACGCTGGACGAAATCTCCCGCATCGCACAGGTCGAAGGCGTGGTGGATGTGGATAGTGTGGAGTAAAGCAAAGTCCAGAGTCCGGAGTCCAGAGTCCGGAGTCAATAAGAGCATTATGGTCAGCACGACTCCGGACTCTGGACTCCGGACCTCCGAATTCCCATAGGATCTATTCGATGTCGCAAGTTCATATTGATCGTCTGCTGGACACTGTCATCAAACAAAAGGGCAGTGACTTGCATCTGGTAGTGGGGCGGCCGCCGACCATTCGCATGCGTGGCCGACTGGTGCCTTTGAAGACGAAAGTGCTCGAACCTGCGGACACGGTTGCACTGATGAAGTCGATCGCACCGGAGCGTTCGCAGACGGAACTTCAAGAAGAAGGTGGCTCCGACTTTGGTTTCGCCTACGGCGATCAGGCTCGCTTCCGTGTCGCCATTTTCAAGCAGAAGGGCAACGTTTCTCTCGTGCTGCGTCAGATTCCCAGCACGCTGCTGACTTTCGAGCAGATCGGCCTGCCCTCGCAGGTGGCCGATCTTTGCCGCCGGCCTCGCGGGCTGATTCTGGTCACCGGGCCGACGGGTTCAGGTAAGACGACCACGCTGGCATCGATGGTGTCGTTCATCAATCAGACGATGGACAAGCACATCATCACGGTCGAGGACCCTATTGAGTATTACTTCAACCACGATGTCAGCATCGTGAATCAGCGCGAAGTGGGTAACGATGTGCCCAGCTTCGCGGAAGCTCTGCGTCGCGCTTTGCGTATGGACCCGGATGTGGTCATGGTCGGTGAAATGCGTGACCTTGAGACGATCGAAGCGGCAGTTCGCGCTGCTGAAACGGGCCACCTCGTCTTCGGCACGCTGCACACCACCGGCGCGGCAGGCACCATCAACCGTATCATCGATGCCTTCCCGGTTGCCCAGCAGAACCAGATTCGCGTGCAGCTATCAACGGGCCTGGCGGCAGTGCTCTCGCAGCAATTGATGCCCCGCATCGACCAGAAGGGCATGGTCGCGGCCTACGAGTTTCTCGTCATCACACCCGCCATCGCCAACCTCATTCGCGAAGCCAAAACCTTCCGTATCGACTCCGCCATTCAGACCGGTAAGAAGTATGGCATGCAGCTCCTGGATGATCACCTGTGGGATCTTTACACGAAGAAGATCATCTCCGCCGAGGAGGCCGTGGATAAGTGCAAAGACCCCACCGAAATGGCCATCAAGGTGAAACAGGCGGGCGGCCACTTCGAGCGTACGGAATACGAAGAAACCATCACTGCCGCAGAATGAGCGGTGTCGTTTGGCGGTGATCGAGAGGCCGTAATCGCGTCGTTCAGGCACCGTGCGGGCTAGGCCCAATCAGGTGAATTGTAGATTCTCATGGGTCCCCAGATCGTACGCGTGCCTATATTTCGACCATCTAGACCACCCATTTTGACACAATTCGATCCGAAAACCACGTGTCTTATTGATAATTTGCACACATTCGCCATTGAAGTCTCCGATAATCCCATTATGATATGTGTGTACCGCATTCCTTCCCTCCCCACGCGATTTTTCATTCCCCACCGAAATCATTCATACTCGCTTCCGCTTTTTTAATCATTGGATAACCAGAGACCTTTATTTAGACATCTGGTTTTTGTTCGACTGATCGACTCAATCGCTTAGCACTTAATTACGTAACGTAGCTTATTTTTCAGGCAGTGCCCCGGGGCAGGGAACGGTTGACATGGCTGAGAACAAAAAGAAACCTGGCGACAGCGGCGAGCCCAAGCCCGATATTTCCGAACTCAAAGGTCGGAAGATCGGTCGCGTCTTGACCAAGATGGGCAAGGCCACTCGCGAGCAGGTTCAGGAAGCGCTCGATCTCCAGAATCAGCAAAAGCGTGTCCCCTTGGGCCAGCTTCTGATCGAACTGGGTTACGTGACTCCTGAGGATATCAGCGCAGCGCTGGCTGCTCAGGCCGGCATGGTCTCGGCCAATCTGGACGACCTGAAAATCTCTGCGGACATCATCAAGATTCTTCCCGCTGAAATGGCCCAGGCTTATCAGGTGATGCCTGTGGCGTTCGACAAGGAAACCAATACGCTCACGGTCGCTCTCAAGGATGCCAGCAACTTTCACGCGCTGGACAACCTGCGGCTGCTTATGGGCTTTCAGGTTAAGCCGGTCATCGCTGATCCCAAGCAGGTCGATAAGCTCCTCAAGCAGCACTACGGCGGCGGCGGCGATTCGCTGACCGATCTTATCAATGAAATGGCCGGCGATGCCGATCTGGAACAGCTCAAAGACCACGGCCAATCGATCGACCTTGACACGCTGCTCGAAGCCGTCGAAGACAACAAGGTCAAGCGGCTGCTCAACCTGGTGCTCATGCAGGCCATCAAAGACAAAGCCTCCGACATTCACTTTGAGCCGTTCGAAGACGAATTCAAAATGCGCTATCGCATCGACGGTGTGCTCTATGAAATGGTGCCGCCGCCCAAGCATCTGGCGATGCCCATCTGCTCCCGCATCAAGGTTATGGCCAAGCTCGATATCGCGGAACGGCGACTGCCGCAGGACGGCCGCATCGAACTGACGGTCAACAACAACCCGGTCGATCTTCGTGTCGCGGTGCTGCCGACGATGTTCGGCGAATCGGTCGTTATGCGTGTGCTCGATCGTGCTAATGTCTCACTCGATCTCGAAAAAGTCGGCCTTCGCCGCGATGACTTGGAAATCACCCGGCAGCTCATCAATAAACCCAACGGCATCGTCATCGTCACCGGCCCCACCGGCTCAGGCAAGACGACGACGCTCTATTCCGCGCTCAACGAACTCAACGAAATCTCAGATAAAATTCTCACCGCAGAAGATCCCGTCGAATACGACATCGATGGTCTGGTGCAGGTGCAGATCAATACCGAGCAAGGCCTCACCTTTGCGAAAGCGCTGCGAAGCTTCCTTCGTCAGGATCCGGACATCATCCTCGTCGGCGAAACGCGTGACCTTGAGACCGCTCAGATCGCGGTGCAGGCGTCGCTCACGGGCCACTTGGTGTTCACCACGCTGCACACCAATGATGCGCCTTCCTCGATCGCTCGTCTGGCTGACCTTGGGCTTGAGCCGTTCCTTATCACTGCGACGCTCGAAGGCATCATCGCGCAGCGACTGGTGCGAAAAGTCTGCCCGCGCTGCAAGGAAGCGTATCAGCCTTCGGAAGATGAACTGTTCCAGCTTTCGCTGACAACGGATGACCTTCAGGGTCGTCAGATTTACCGTGGCCGCGGCTGCGATTTCTGCAACGGCTCGGGCTACAAAGGCCGCATGGGTCTGTTTGAAATCATGGTGCTCGATGATGAGCTTCGTGAACTGATTATCCAAAACGCCTCGACGCAGATTCTGCGAGCCGAGGCCCTCAAGCGCGGCATGCGTACGCTGCGCCAGTCAGGCCTCTTGGGTATTTTCGACGGCATGACAACGATCGATGAAGTGGTCCGCGAAACACTGGCGGAAGAGTGATGATGCGGGGTTCGGGTATCGGGTTTGGGGTGTCGAATTTTAATCGACATTCAAACGCGACACCCAGCCCGTAGCCCGACACCTGACACCTGACACCCGTGACCTGCCTCCTGACACCTGACACCCCAAACCCTGGATAACCCCATGCCTACTTTCACGTTTGAAGCGCTCAACGAAGCGGGTAAGCCGCAGAAGGGTTCGATCAACGCGACCAGCAGCGAAGATGCGATTTCCCGCATTCGCAGCCAGGGCCTATTCCCCACCTCGGTGCGCGAACAGAAGGTCAAGAAAAAAGAATCCGCCCCCACCAGCAAAGAAGCCAAGGGTGGCAAGGGTGCGACGGCCAAGAGCGGCACCAAGGAAAAAAAGAAGTGGACGGAAATCACCATTTCCGTCGGCGGCGTGAGCCAGAAGATTCTCACAGGCTTCACCCGCCAGTTCTCCACGCTTCAGGATGCAGGCCTGCCGATTCTTCGCTCGCTCCAGATTCTGGAACAGCAGCAAAAGCCTGGCATGCTCAAGAACACGCTTCAGGAAGTGCAGGAGGATGTATCAGGCGGCTCGACGCTCTCCGATGCGATGCAGCGTCACCCCAAAACATTCGACAAGCTTTACACGAAGATGATTGCCGCAGGCGAGGTCGCCGGTGTGCTCGACATGATTCTCCAGCGACTGGCCGAGTTCCTCGAAAAGGCCGCGAAGCTCAAGCGAAAAATCGTCAGCGCCATGATCTACCCCGCAGTGGTCATCGGCGTGGCGTTCGTGATCGTCGCGGGCATCATGGTCTTCATCGTGCCTAAGTTCACCAAGATCTTCGAAGATTTCGATACCGAGCTGCCAGGCCTGACCGTCATGCTCATGAACGTCTCCAAGTTCATGGGTGGTTTCCTGCTGCCGGATAACGAGGGTATTCCAGGCGTCTTGCTCATATTTGTTTTGCCGTTCTTTTTGATGGGTATGTACAGACTCGGACGCAAGAGCAACGGCGGGCGCATGTTCATCGATTCGGTGATGCTCAAGATTCCGGTCTTCGGCAAGCTGATTAATAAGAGTTCCATCGCCCGTATGACCCGCACGCTGGGCACGCTGGTTCGCGCTGGTGTGCCCATCCTCGATGCCATCACCATCACCAAAGACACCACCGGCAACGCCATCTTCCAGAAAGCACTGATGGATGTTCACGACTCAGTGCGGCAGGGCGACAGTTTCGCTGAACCGCTGCGAAGGTCCAAAGTCGTCGATTCGATCGTGGTCAACATGATCGACGTCGGCGAAGAAACCGGTGACCTCGACAAGATGCTTCTGAAAATCGCAGACAACTACGACGACGAAGTGGACACCATCGTGGCCAGTCTGGTGTCGCTGCTGGAACCCATGATGGTCCTGAGCCTGGGAACGATCGTCGGCTTCATCGTCGTCGCACTCTTCCTCCCGCTGGTCACGCTGATCCAGTCGGTGACGTAAGAAGCAGGGGCAGTGGCAGGAGCAGGAGCAGGAGCAGTGGCAGGAGCAGTGGCAGTGGCAGGAGCAGGAGTAGTAGCGGCAGTAGCAGGAAACAGCGAACAAAGCCCACTCGCTTCTGTGGGTGGGTCCCCCGAGAGCAAACAGCCATGAACACTCATCAAAAACCATCGCGTCAGCAAGGCTGGAGTCTCATCGAACTGATGGTCGTTATCAGCATCATCACCATCTTGCTGGCGATCCTCATCAACACCGCTGTCGAAGGCAAAGGCCCCGTCGAACAGACGAAGGTGACGCTCAAGGCTGCGATGGCGGCAGCGACTGAATATGAGGTGACCACGACGCTCAAGATCGATCACCTCACGGGCACAGGTGGTAACTCGATTGCACGGTTCTGTTCCGCCCTCTGGAAGCTGGACCGCACGCGCACCATGCTCATGTCGCTGGGCAAGGATGCGGTGAAATCATCTGCGGGTCTAGCACCGACGACCATCCTCGACGGCTGGGGTCGCAACCTTCAATACTACAGCGGCGAAGGCGCCCCCGAAGCGGGCATGCCCAAGTTGAAAGATCCCTACCTCGGTTCGTCAGGCCAAGATGGCAAGTGGGGCACCTTCGATGCGAACAATGTGCCTAATGCAGATGCCAAAGACAACCTCTACAGCAACCAGTTGGAATAAGTCGTCTGGGCGCAGGCCCATGCCGACTCATCGCCCACAGGCTCGATAGCAGACTTGAATCATCGCCCTCCACGATCGAAATTGATCGGAGTAACTCATGCAGCGAAATCAATCTCAATCCCAATCACACGGCTTCACCCTCATGGAACTGATGGTGGTGGTGTCGCTGATCGTGCTGCTCCTGGGCTTTTCGGTGCCGCTCGTTTTCAAGATCGATGAGATCAGCCGCGACCGATCGGGTGTCAACACGTTCGGCGTAGCAGTGACGGCAGCGCGGGCTTATGCAACGCGCCGCATCGCCGATTTAGATTCAGTGCCGCAGGCGGAATATAGCGGCGCTGCGGTGATGGTGACCCCGATGAATCAGCTTCGCATCATCGGCGACTTGCAGTTGGATGACATGGAAAAAGCGGGTCTAAGTGGCTATGGCTATGACAACCAGACCAAGCGCATGGAAGCGATTTCGATGCCGCGTGGCGTAGGCGTGGTGGGTATCACTCGCACCGCCTCCGCTACCAGCGCCATTACGGTCATCCCACCCCCATTCGCCATTCGCTTTAATCGGCATGGCCAACTGATCACCGAAACACGAGTGACCTTGACCGATGCTGGGGTGCAGCGAAATCTGATCTACATCGATCCCGCTCAGGGTAATGCGTTCAGCAAGACCAGTACTCATCGAAGCACCACTGCTTACATTCCGGGTGATTGGGACCCGGATGTAACGTCCAACATCTCCGGAAAGTGGAATCCGACAAACTCGGATTGGAACCTCCCCTTTAATACCCTTGAATCAGTGATCGGCGTGATTGTCTATAGCAAGGCTGATTTTGAAGATGCAGGTGGCAAACTGACAGGAACCTATATCGCCCCTGCGCAGGGGTATCCAGATGGTGTCAAGCCCGCGGTGGCAAATGAAGCCGTCAGCAAGTGGATGTTCGCCAACGGCTCAGTGCTCTTTTTCTCCCGTAACACGGGCAACATTCTCAGGACGAAAATGCCATGAACAAAAATACACCTGACAATTTTGATCATCATCTTGATTATTCAGTTCGTTCAAGGCGTGGCTTCTCGCTGCGTGCTTTCTCGCTGCGTGCTTTCTCGCTTGTAGAAGTGCTCATCGCGATGGGCATCTTCGCGGTCGGCTTCGTCGCCGTCGCCGCCATGTTCCCCGCCGGTGCGATCCTCCAACGCGAAACCGTCGCCCAGGTCGAGGCGCAGCTTGTGGCTCGCAATGCGGCCGCGATTGTGCGCAGTGGTCGGTTGACGTTCGCTACGGACCCCATTCCGACTACCTTTCCGAAACCGGATTTAGCCCCCAATTCTGGCAGCATTGATCTGGGGCCATTTTCTTCTGCGTCGTTCAACAAGCCAAGCGCACAGACCCGTTGGAAGATCGGCGATCGCGGCTATCCGACCGCTCAGGTTCAGATCGACAACCGCAATTATTTCTGGGTGCCATTTCTTCGTAAGCACAAAGCAGTCGCCACCAGTCCTGCCGACTGGTCGGTCGTGGTGTTCGTCCTGCGACGTGAGCCTACGAATACATTTGGCTTTACCGGCACCCCATACCCCGCTCCTTCGGGAACCATGGCTAATTCCGCTGATGGTGTCAAAGTACCCAAGGTTTATGGTGTGACGGCGACGGTCACCTCGCCCGATCGGTTCAACTTCAACAATAAGCTCTTCACGCAAACGACCGCCGGTCAACCCGATCAGGTGCGCCCCGGTGACTTTATCGCCGACAACAACGGCACGGTTTACGACGTACTCGATGCCGACAGCGGCGGCTGCAAAATTGTCGGAGGCATCGCGCCCACCAAATCCGGTGGCACGATCACGCTCTGGTACGCACCGCCGCCCGCACCGGGAACGACCAGCCCTTGCGTCCGCATTCTGCTCCTGAGCGCCATCGTGGTCGATGCTGATCCCGCCAAGAAGTGAGGCGCGACGGTTGAACGGGTCAATGCACCGACGCGACTGTTTGAATGAAGTTTCTTTGAGATTGTTTCCTTTGTTTTCTGAGGTCTTGCCATGATCGTTACGCACACATCCAAGCAGACAAGCGGACAGGTCAGAACCTGCCGGGCGTTTACGATTCTTGAACTGATCGTGGCGATTTCGATCACCGTGATCATGCTGCTCTTGATCAACACGCT